>Ga0208316_1000382_pt1 | contig 40925 bp, 34 predicted proteins | sample MalvireepMed_231_FD_184240 | JGI IMG/M metagenome (GOLD analysis project Ga0208316, IMG submission 184240) | Marine viral communities from the Global Malaspina Expedition - Malaspina viral metaG DeepMed_231 (SPAdes) (version 2) | ecosystem: Environmental > Aquatic > Marine > Oceanic | place... | reverse complement strand
GACAGCCCGGCGTGGCTGGTGAGGGTGCGGCGACTGGCGCGGAACTTTATGTTGGGCATGGCACTGTCTGGGTGAATGGCGATAATGGCTATATTGCCATGCAGGTCAGTGGGTTAGAAGTGCTTCCTGGGGCCGGTCTCACGGATTCAGGTGATATTTACAGCATTGTACGTATTAAATATTTCTGGTGGAACTGAGTTGTTTAATCAGGTATCACAGTATAAGCCTGAACTTAACGTGGTTTCAGGAAACCCTCTTGGAATGTTGGAGCTGTGGCTTGGGCTGGGATTTGGTGCTTGGGTCCTTCCCCATATGTGGCAAAAGTTTTATTCTGCTTCATCAGCTAAAGTTCTTGGAAAAGTGGCTATGGCCACACCTTTCTGGAATTCATGGATGATGGCTATTATTCCCCTTGTGGTTGGTATGGCGGCAGTTATTCCTGGAGTTGCTCCTGGCGTAAATATGGACAATAGCGATACGATCCTTCCGCAAATATTCAATTTTCATTTTCCTGTTTTGGGCGCTTTTGTTGTGGCAGGTATTCTTGCAGCAGCAATTTCCACTATTAATAGCCAGCTTCTTTCCTCAGCGAGCCTAGTTGCTGAAGATATTGTAGATACTTTGACAAAGGAGGATATGACAAGTAAGAGGGTCACTTGGGTTACAAGAGTTGTAGTCCTATCTCTTACGGTAATAATATTTGTGCTTGCAATGCTTCCAAGCGGTGCAGGGTTTTTGGTTCCAATTGCTTCTTTAGGGTTCGGTCTTGGTCTTCAGCTTGTGCCTTCGGCTTTAGGCATGCTGTATTTTAAATCGGTCACGGAAGCAGGAGCGTTTCTTGGCTTGGTTCTAGGGGTTGTTGTTATGGCTCTCATAGCAATTACCCAAATAGACATTCCTGTTGGACCAGGCATTGCGGGAATTATGGTCAATATAATTGTAACGGTCGCTGTAAGCAAAGTAACCAGAAAGGTTCCTGAGTCTTCAGTGAAAGATTTCCATGATATGTTCAACGAATATATGAGAGATAACGCTGAGCAAGTGGTTTATTCAGACGAGAAAAAGGCTTGAGGTTTTTATGAAAGATAAATTGAAAGCTGCAGTAGTGCAAGATTCTAGTATCCCTTTTGATGCTGAAAAAACAGCCAGAAAAGCTTGTCGCCTAATCGAAGAAGCAGCGAGTAATGGAGCTGAGTTGGTGGTGTTTCCGGAGGCATTTTTAGGCACCTACCCCAAAGGCCTAACCTTTGACTCACCAGTCGGAAAACGACACCCTGAAGGGAGGAGGGACTACCTTAAGTATTATGATGGCGCAGTTGAAATTGATGGGGCTGAGATAGACGATATTGTCTCTACTGCAAGGGAAAACAATATCTTTGTGGTGATGGGAATCATTGAGAAGGGTGGAAGTACTCTTTATTGTACTGTGGTTTTCATCGACCCGGAGAGTGGGGTTGTTGGTAAGAGGCGAAAGCTTATGCCAACGGGATCCGAGAGACTTGTTTGGGGTTTTGGTGACGGATCAACGCTAGATGTAGTTGAGAGTGATCTAGGTGCAATAGGTGCGGTAATATGTTGGGAAAATTATATGCCATCCTTGCGCGCTGCTATGTATGGCCAGGGTGTTGAAATATACTGCGCTCCTACTGCTGATGATAGGGATACCTGGGTATCTACAATGCAACATATAGCTATGGAAGGTCGGTGCTTTGTTCTTAGCTCCTGTCAATTTTTAAAGCGTGGTGATTTTGAAGAGGATTATCGGTGTACTCTTAGCGATAACCCAGAAGAAGTTTTGATGCGAGGCGGTAGTATGGTTGTTGGGCCGCTCGGCGAAATAATTTCGGGCCCCGTTTATAACGAAAATACTATAATTTACGCTGATATCGACAGAGATACTCTGGTTAAAAGCAAGTTGGATTTTGATCCGGTTGGACATTATTCAAGGCCAGATGTCCTTTCTGTTCATGTGGACAAAGAAGAAAAGAAAGCTGTGCATTACTAAGAGTGTGTTTTAGGGAGTCCTCTTCCTTCTTCTCATATTGAGGAAGAGGACTCCCTGTTAAGTGCCTAATCTAAAGTTTTTGTGTAATATCCATGCCAGGATTTCTGACACGGACAGAACCATGGAAAAACGCTTCGTTGCCCCTCTCACTGGAGTCGGGTAGACCGGGCGATTGCTCGATCCGGCCCCCCACAGATCCGAGCATGCACGATTAGCGCACTCGGCTCCTCAATCATCAGTTTCGCTGAAGGCTCAGCACTGCTGCATGATCCGCGCAGCAGGTAAAGGCAGCAGCTGGAACAGCTGGTCCGCCTTTGCCCACGAGAAGTACGCTCGCTGTGATCGGCGTCTCAGCCACTTCACCCACACCAACCGTACTCGGTAGAGGAACAGCTGGAGGGCTCGGATATTGCCCCGGATGCCGTAGTAGGCGTAATGGCCCTGCACCTTCCGCCTCAGCAGCCTATGCTGCTCTCGGATCGGCAAGTGTCGGCTCCAGCGGCACCAGAGCGCAATTCGCTTGAGACCGCGCCGAAACCTGTCCTTCGCCGTCTTGCGCTTGATGATCAGGCGCCCGTGGCGTGACTTCCCCCAGTAGTGGGTGAAGCCCAGGAAATCAAGTGCAGGTAAATATTTGCCAACAACGGGGATATCACGCCCCCTTGCGGGCTTCCCACCTCCCCTTTCTGCCATTGCCCGGCTTCCAATACCCCGGCCTTGAGCCATTTGCCGATCAGGCGGAGGACCACACCGTCCTTCACTCATTGCTGCAGAAAGTCTCGCAGGTGCTGATGGTCGATCGTGTCGAAGAAGGCTTTGATGTCCAGATCAATGACCCAGCCACCGCTCATCGACGACAGTCCTTCCCACACCGCCTTGACGGCGTGATGCGCTGAGCGACCTAGCCGGAAGCCATACGAGCAGTCCAGAAAGTCATGCTCGTAGAGCGGCTCCAGTAGGGCCACCACGGCACGCTGCAGGACCTTGTCTTCGAAGGTGGGGATACCGATCGGCCGTGTGCTGCGCCCATCTCCCTTGGGAATGTGGATGCGTCGCACCGGCGGCGCCTTGTAACGACCGCTCTTGGCGTCCTCCAGCAGCCGCTGGATGTTGGCCTCGAAGTCGCGCACGAAGTCGTCCGCCGTCTGGCCATCAATCCCGACGGCACCATCACGGCGCGTCATCAGGGTGGCCGTCTTTAGCCACTGGGCATCGATATAGTGCGCCAGTGACGTGAAGGCACGCTGCGGGAAGCGCTCTGCCAGCGCTGCTATCCGCAATTGTTTCGTGGACATGACCTCAGGTTCCTGTGCACCTGCCATGTTTCCCTCTTGCGGTTCTGATGATTGGTCGCCCCTTCCCTCCAACGGGTCCCATCGAGCCGGTTCCCCGCCTTCGTCGGTACTATGAGCGACTCCGACTCCTGCCTTTCCTTCCGGTCGGCTCCTGATGGTCACCTGACCGTACCCCCTGAGTGCCTGTTGTTCGCTTCCGTCGCCGCCAGGCACGACAGCGTCAGACCGAGAGCTTTCTCCGCAGGCAGCCCCGTGCCTGTGCCATTGCCTTTCGGGGGAGAAAGGCGGGCCTCTCAGGTTCCTGGGAACCCCCTGTGTGCACCTGCCCTGCTCTCTGACACCGGAGATCCCTCGCCGCCAAGCCGGCTCGGCGGGTTGGTGTTGCCTTCCATTACGGGCAGAGAAGTAGTGGACGATGATAAGCAGCAGCGTACTACAGCGCCTCCACGTCAAACGCTACGATTTGCCGTGGAGCGCTGGAAAACTCTACGCCTACTAAGTGAATAGGCTTGCCGCTAGCACGATACTTGTCGGCATAGCCCTTGGTTTTGATCTGCTCAATCGCTTTGCCTTTAGGCAGTTGTTCAACCACCTTGAACTCAAACAGGTAAACATGCCCGTTAAAGTCGATGCTCATATCCACTTTGCCGTGGTGGCTGGCGTCTTCCACCGTCACATTCACACCCAGCGCGGCGAAGTGGCTGTAAAACACGCTGGCGTAATGGCCTTCGTATTGGGCAATGGGGTTGTTGCGGTACCAGTCGTGTGGCAAGCCGGCATAAAGCGCTTTGAGGTGGGTTTCCAGGCCTTGGAGGTCGTGCGCTTGCAAGTTACGGAACAGCGTAAGCCGCTCCCGAGGGGGGGCTTGCACACCCAGCACAGGTAAAAGCGCTTGGTTAAGGCTGGCTTCCACCTCAAGGTTGGGGTAGCCCAAGGTGTAGAGCCAATAACCGGTCATTGGCTCCTCGACAGCATGCGCGGTCAGGTAGCCCGTTTGGAACAAGAGCGCTTCGGTGGCGATATGGTCGACATCAAAGCGGCCTAACAATTCGGCTTCTGTTTGCAGTTGGCTCAAGGCAGGAGTGAACACACCGCGTTTTTTTAGCAGTTCTACTAAAAACGTAGGGGTAGCGCTTTCAAACCAGTAAGGGGTGAATTTCCGCTCTTCTAACAAGAGCAATACATCAAACGGGTTGTAAACGCTGGGCACGTCTTGCCCGCCCCAGCGATAGCCGTTGTACCAGCGGCGAATCTCGTCACGGTCAAGCCCAGGCAGTTCAGGCGCAAACACCGTGTCCACATCGTGGTCGGTATAGCCACAGATAGCGGCATAGTCAGATGAGAGTGTGATGTCGCGCAGATTGTTCAGCCCTGAAAACAGGCTGACTTTGCTGAACTTGGAAACGCCGGTCAGTAGTACAAAGTGCAGGTGGGGGTCGGCATCTTTCAGCACGCTATAGAGGTTTTTCAGACCTTCGCGCAGTTCGCGCGCCCTATCGCTATCGGGAATATTATCAAGGATGGGTTTATCGTACTCGTCGATCAGCACTACTACGCGTTGACCGTGAACACGATGCGCTTGCTCAATCAAGCTAGCAAAGTCGTCCGCAATACGCTTAGGAGGCGTCGACGTAATCTGCAGACGTGCACGCTGCTGCTGCAACTGATATCGAATGTTCGCATCTAGGTCCTCTCTGTCAGCCGCCACACCATTGCCAAAGCTTAAACGCACCACCGGGTACCGCTGCTGCCAGTCCCACTTGTCGTGAATATATAACCCGTAAAATAGCGCTTCGCGGCCTTCAAATAGGCAGCCCAGGGTATCTAGCAGCAGGCTTTTGCCAAAGCGACGCGGGCGGGAGAGAAAATAGTATTTGTTTTGGTTCGCCAGCTTTTCAATGAACGGCGTTTTGTCGACGTAGTAATAGCCGCCTTCTCGGATATCCGAAAAAGTTTGAATGCCTATAGGCAGCTTACGACGATGAGCAGCTGGCATGCTGGCCTCCAATGCTGAACCGATGAAACACAGGACAGTTTAGCACGGTGGCGATAAGGGCAGGTGGCGCGTATGGAACTGTGTTTTTTTGCATAGGTACTGCTGGCGTTCTACGCGTAGCCGAATCAATTAAAGGAGTCCGTAGTGCGCGGTGACCAGAGGTCAAATTTGGTAGAAAACAGGACACAGAAAAGTCACGGTGTGTGCCAACGTTTTGACAATGAAGGGCACAGAATGGCGTTAATGGGTGTGATAGAGAAGATTTGAAATGCATTGGCATGTTAATTAACTTGTTGTTTTAAATATTGTTTATTGGTTTTTTGACGGTAGGGAAGGGCGATGCTTGTGCGGCTTAAACCGGCCTCCGAAGCCGAAGGTCGCAGGTTCAATTCCTGCCATCTCACAGTAGTCTTCGATGATCAAAACGTCCCTGGTTGGCGCCTCAGAGTTGATATCCCGCAAGGCCATCTATTCTACGGACAATACCCGGCGCCAGGAAAATTGATCGCACTAATCGATGGGTCTATACCGAGCGAGGTGATAAACGATTATCTGGATGCTGATCCTGAGGCTGATGAAGAAAATCTGATCGCTGACGCACGAGAGCACTATAGAGACATCGGTATCGGTGATGTTTTTCTCTATGGCCAAGCTCCAGAGCGACAGGAGCCAAGCCCATATTTATTGGAGGCATGCTACGAGGCTGTTAAGGCCTCAGTAGAAAATCAGTGCGGTATCACTTTGGAGGTGAGTGGGTAAGCCCAAAGTAGTGAATGCCTGTTTTATAGGGAACATGAAAAGGAGGCAGCCCCTTTCTGCATATAGAAAAATTTACACAATTTCTTTACGCGAAACCGCCCCGCCAGGGTCTCCTGGTAGGGCCGGAACCTGTCAACCTGATTTGGACACATCGTTAAAAATTAATGTCGATTTCGTCGCGGTACTGGGCTGAGCTCTGGCGGGTGACACCGTAAGGTGACCTGTCCGCCGGGTCGGCTTACCCTTGATCTTCTTTGTCGTAATGAATGATCGAGAGCAGCTTGATGGGAACTTCTATCAGCTGTTCGGGCCCGTGCGGCACAGCAGCATCAAAGGCCAGGCTGTCGCCGGCGTTCATGGTATAGAAATGCTCCCCGTGCCGGTAAACGAGCTTGCCTTCGAGCAGGTAGATAAATTCGTGCCCGGCATGGCAGAAGTTGGGAAAGACTTCGCTGGCATCGTCCATGGTGATCAAAAACGGTTCGTATCGCTTATTTGGTCCCTGGCGGTAACTCAATAACTGATAGGTGTGGCCAACTTCCGTACCAGTGCGCACAACTTCCATGCCTTCGCCAGCCTTGACGTGCTGGGCACCACGCCCTCCAAGATCAAAATCGCTGAAAAGTTTGGATATCGGCAGGTCAATGGCATTGCAGAGGCGGCTCAGCGTGTCCAGACTAGTGGATACTTGGGCATTTTCCACTTTACTGATCATGCCCTGACTAAGCTCTGCGATACGAGCGACGTCTGATATTTTGTATCCCTGCGAAATCCGTTTACGCTTCAGTGCCCTGGCGATGTGCTGTTCCAGACTTAGGCGCGTGTCCTGTTTATCAGTGGTGATCTTTTCGCTCATGAGTGCCTTCGCTTATGATTTTGGTGTTCATGACGCCTGTTGATATTGAAACCATTATGTTGCCGCCCTCGGGGGCAGGAGTGCCAGCCACCCGAGGTGATATAAAAGTTAGACAATATTGACATGAAAGCATAAGCGCAAAAGTAAAGCTATTTGCGACCTCCCCGGCGGTCGATAGGCATGGCCCATCGGCGCGTTAGCACCGTCCTATACTACCCAGTTCAAAAGAGATACGTTCAGCCGTGGCCTGTAATTGCTCCTTGAGTTCGTGGATATGGGCATCGCTGTCCAGCATGGCGTCGGGGCCTGAGATGTTGATCGCCGCGACAATCCGCCCCTGATAATCTTTTAGCCCGGTGGCGATGGCCGTGGCGTGGTCGGAGCGATGCATTACCCAGCCTGCGTCACGGTCATTGGCAATCGTGTGTTTAAGCTCTGGCAAGGTGCGCGGCGCGGGGGCAGGATAGCCGTCCAGGCGCACGTGGTGATAAAGCGCGTCGAGCTCGGTTTCGTCCAGAGCGGTGAGGAGAATGCGACCCATGGCGCAACTGTGGCAAGCGATGCGGGTGCCTACCGGGATGTTCACCGACAGCCGCTGAGACGCAAACGAGCGGTAGATATACACAGTATCTTGGCCTTCACGCACACTGAGGTGGCAGGACATTGATACGCGGTTGCGCAGTGCATTCAAATGCGGCATGACGATATCGACAATATCGCGGCTGGCCAGATAGCTGAAACCGTGGGAAATCACCTGGGGGCCAAGCTGATAGGTATTCTTGGCCACTTTATCGAGATAGTGCATCTCGGTCAGTGTGGTCACAATACGATAGATCGACGAGGTGCTGACCTCTAGCGCATCAGCAAAATCCTGAGTCGTCAGAATACGCTGTTGGCTGTTGAACAACTCGAGGATTCTGAGACCCCGGTAAAGCGCGGGAACCGTATAATCGTTGTCTTTAGTGGATGGTTTCGCCATACGTGTTAAGGCCTTGCTGAAAGGGATCGATGTTTAACGGCCCCGGTGTTAACCACCGTCGGGCCGTTAAGGTGCATTATCCGTCAAGATACCTTGTTCATAAATGCCTTGATGCTCAATGGCTTTCCGCCAAATTCCTGCATGGCATCCAGCAGCACCGGCCAGAAATAGCTGGCCGAGGCGCTATCAACCAGCAGATACAGGCAGGTAAGCTCCGTTTGGCTGGCGTTGATGACGATGGCATTCGCCCGAGCCACAGAGGTCTGTGCGACCTGGCCGGGGGCAAAGGCAGCAGGGCTCAGGTCAACCCCACACAATTTGGCCATGACGTTGCTCGCATGGGTGCCCGTCAGGGCCAGCCAGGCATGGGTATCCTGGCGAGGCAGCAGGTAAACGCCCGCCTGAGCGGGTGGCCAGGTAGCTTCCTGCTGGCTGATCCGCTGCTCCTGAGCGTTGAGACTGCCAAGCAGCAGATACTCGCTGGCAGAAAGTCTCGCGACCAGGCTGCCATCCGGCTGGCGAGTTGCCTGGTTCGGCACATCAGGCAGCTGATAACCATGTTCGTCGAGAAAGCTGGCAGCATGGCTGCCGCGCACGCCAAGGCGGGCCAGCGCCGATACATCCACCAGTGCACAATGCGCCGCCGAGGTGAAGTCAGCGTCAAGGCTTGTGTTGTCCCCACCATCAATGGCATAGCCATTCAGCGCCTGCCATCCCTCGGCACGGGAAGCGTCCGCCTGATGAAGGTGATAAAGCGGCGTACGTTTGGGAGTGAGCGTGTCTTTGAGGGTCGCCATGAATTACATCTCCTGTCGACTGTTGTTGGCATCGTAGAAAGGTAGCTTGACGACCTCGGCGCTGACTTCTGCTCCCCCTTCGACCCGAATCGTGATCTGGCTGCCGGGGGGGGCCTTGTCCGCCCCGGCATAAGCCAGGCCGATAATGGCGTTCTGAGTGGTGGAGTATTCACAGGACGTCACGTTACCGGTGATATCCGTACCGTCGAGCACTAGATGCCCTTCCATCGGTTTGGCACTGCCAGCGGGTAGCTGAAAGCCGACAAGGCGCCGTTTGGCGGGCTGTTCGTCAAGGATGTCCACCGCACGGCGGCCGACGAAAAACGGCTTTGTACGGTTAACCGCCCAGCTCATGCCAATCTCGCCAGGGTGGCTCATGCCGTCGGTATCCTGGCCGATGATGACATGGCCTTTTTCAAGGCGTAGCAGGCGCTGTGCCTCAACACCGAAGGGGCGAATGCCAAAAGCCTTGCCGGCTTCCATCAGCAGATCCCAGAGATATTCGCCATAGCGCGCTGGCACGTGTAGCTCATAACTTAGCTCACCCACAAACCCTGTACGCATAAGGCGAGCTGGCGCATCGCCGGCATAGCCTTCGCGCAACTCCAGGTAGGGAAGCGCCTGGGCGGAAAGGTCGACGCCCGTGCACACGGTTTCAAGTACTTGACGTGATAAGGGGCCAGCAATATTTACCGCCGCAAAGGCAGACGTGACATTAGCGATATCCACGTCCAGGCGCCACTGAGCATTCCACTGCAGCATACTTTGAAACACGCGGCCGACACCGCTGGTAGTGGCGGTCACATAAAAGTGATCGTCAGCCAGGCGGCAGGAAACCCCGTCATCAATGACCACCCCCTGTTCGTTGGTCATGGCCGCGTAGCGCGTGCGGCCAACCGGCTGCTTGAGGAAGCCGAAGGTGAAGATGCGGTTGATAAATTCTGCTGCGTCTGGGCCGCGTATTTCAAGGCCACCCAGGGTCGAGACATCAATCAGGCCAACGTGCTCGCGGACGTGCCGGGCTTCTTCCTGCATCGAGTGGTGGCGGTCAAGGCGGCCGTCGGCACTGGGATAATAGGCCGGGCGCTGCCAGTCGCCGGCAGGCATCATGACGGCACCCAGTTCAAGGTGACGCTGTTGCATGGTGGTCACCCGGAAAGGGTCGAAGCTGCGTCCGGCAAGGTGCGCCAGGGTTTCGGCGGTAAACGGCGGGCGTGCGGTGGTCACCCCGGTTTCACTGACTGAACGCTGGGTAGCATCAGCCACCAGGCGGGCAGTGGGCAGCGCAGAGTGGCGGCCTTGCGACGGCCCCATGCCAACGGTGGAGAAGCGCTTGACCAGCTGGACATCGCGGTAACCGTGGCGGGTGGCGTTGATGATATCGCGGATCTGAAGGTCTTCGTCAAAATCGACGAATTCCTTGCCTTTGGGGTGAGCGAAAATGGGCCACGGGAAGTTCACTTGCCTGGGCGCTTCGGTCACAGGGTCGGCTTTCGGTGCGGATAACCCCAGATTAGCCAGTGCCTGGCTGGCGGCAAAGATACCGTCCTGCAGCACCTGCTCAAGGTCGTGCAAACCATTGACCGAGCCTGCTACATGCAGGTGTTCGGGCAGGTTGGAAAGCGAAAACTCGGCGACATCGTCGTTGTAGGTCAGCTTGCCGCCAGCCTGGCACAACAGCTGGTAGACAGGCATATAGCCTGCGCTCATGCACAGCAGGTCGCATTCCAGAGTCACGCTTTCTTTGTCCACTTCACCGCGTTGGGTAATACGCCGGATATCGACCCCGTTAACGCGGTGCATTGTCTTGTCGCACAGCGCTTCGAAAACGGTATGCTCAAGATGCAGGGTGATACCGCGCTGCTTGATGGCCTGGCTTAGCTGGCTGTCGGTTGGCCCCGCGCGCATATCCACCAGGGCCGCTACATCCACGCCCTGTTCGTGCAGGTCGAGGGCGGTCAGATAACCGTCATCATTGCCGGTTAACACAACGGCCCGCTTGCCTGGGCGCACCGCGTAATGGCGCATCAGGCGTTGGACGGCGCTGGCCAGCATGATACCCGGCAGGTCGTTGTTGCGGAAGATGACCGGCTGGTCAAAGGCCCCGGCGGTGACGATGCATTCCTTGGCGCGCACCTTGTACATCCGCTTGTCCTGGATGACCGGCAAATAGTTGTCAGTGAACCAGCCGTTACAGATGGCGTTGCACAGCACATGGATATTGGCGTGTGCTTCCACGGCCGGCACCAGTTCATCACGCAATGCCGTGGCACGCACCCCCTGTTCATCAAAGCGGGCGTAGGTCAGCGCGCCGCCCAGCAAGGGTTCCTGCTCAACCAGCAGTACCTGGGCGCCGCCTTCTGCAGCCGTCAAGGCAGCCTTAAGCCCGGCGGGGCCACTGCCCACCACCACAACGTCTTTGAACAGGTAGGCTTTGTCGTGATAATCGCCCTTCGCCTTGAGGTCAAAGTGACCCAGCCCGGCTTTCTTGCGAATCAGGGACTCCCAGTATTTCCAGGCACCTTTAGGCTTATAGAAAGAACGGTAATAAAAGCCCACCGGCATGAATTTCGAGAACTTACCCAGCTTCATGTCGCTGTCGTGGTCAAGGCTGCCGCTGTAGTTCTGGCCTGTAACGTTCAAACCCTCGTAGGCAAGGCAGGTATCTGCCAGTACGTTCGGTTCATCGGGCAGCTGCACCAGCGTATTAGCATCTTGCCCGGCCATGGTGAGCGGGCCGCGCGGGCGGTGGTACTTGAACGAGCGGGACAGCAGATAACGGCCATCAGCCGCCAGCGCACTGGCAATCGAGTCTCCGCAAAAACCCTGATGGGTCTGCCCTTCAAACGTCATGCTGATAGGCTGTTGACGGTCGATATAGAGCCCCATGGGAGCGGGAAGGCGGTTATCCATCGTCTGTGTATTGCCTGATGGTTGGGTGCGGTTCATTTGCGTGTCTCCTCAGAGGAAAACTCGACACGTTCCTGGAAAACTTCCTTGGGATCGAACGTACGCAGTATTTCATCGGTAACAGTATGGCGTTCAGCAAGGAACCAGTAGCTGGAGGCGGCATGCATCCACCATTCGGTAATAACGCCTGCTGTGTTGTCGCTATAAAACACATAGTGGGCCCATTCCCGGTCGCTGCATTGACCGGGCATCGGTTTGAGTTCTCCGCCATAGATGAACTCACTGATATTGCGTAGCCCGTTGAGCGGGCAGTTCATGACTTTCATTGAGCGTGCCTTCACATAGTCGCTGAGACGGTGGCTGACATAAGCGGCTGACGTTAATGACTGGCCGCTGTCGCGCCCATTTCATTGACTTGCTGGAAATTGGCAAAACGTTCCAGGCGGAATGGCTGAATCAGCGCCGGCACTTTTCCGCCGTTGGCTACCAGCTCTGCCATGGTCTTGCCGCAGATGGGCGTTGACTTGAAGCCCCAGGTGCCCCAGCCAGCATCCAGGTAGTAATTCTCAACCGGGCTTTCCCCCATGATGGGGCTGTAATCCGGGGTCATGTCGGTAATCCCGCCCCATTGGCGCATCAGCTTGGCCTTGGCCAGAAACGGGAACATCTCGATGCCACTGGCAATCAGGCTTTCCTTCATTTCCAGCGTAGAGCGCGTGTTGTAAAGCGGGTAGGGATCGGAGCCGCCCCCGAACACTACTTCGCCACGGCTGGTTTGCTGAACGTAGCAATGCAGGGCGGAAGAGCTGACCAGCGGGCTCAGGAATGGCTTGACCGGCTGGGTGACCATCGCCTGCAGCGGGTAGCTGATAATCGGAAGGCGGAAGCCGGCTTTTTTGGCCAGGATCGAGCTGTGCCCGGCAACCGCTTGCACGGCGCAACCGCACTGGATAGTGCCGCGATTGGTCTTCACCCCGGTAATGCGCCCGCCTTCAATGATCAGCTCCTGCACTTCAGTGAGCTGATGGATTTCAACGCCGCGCTTGGCGGCTTCCTTGGCATAGCCCCAGGCCACGGCATCATGGCGCGCTGTGGCGCCGTCGCGGTGCCACAAACCGGCCAGAACCGGCAAGTGCCCCGGGTCGAGGTTAAGCGTTGGCACCAACTCACTGATCTGCTGACGGTCGATCATTTCGGTGCGTCCGCCGAAATGTTTGTTAACCTCTGCGCGTTGGCGGAAGGCACGTACCGTGGCATCGGTATGTGCCAGGGTTAACTGACCGCGCTCGGAATACATGATATTGAAGTCAAATTCGTTCGAGAGGTTCTGGAACAGCTTGACCGACTCGCTATAGAACCTGACCCCTTCCGAGGTCAGGTAGTTAGAGCGGATAACGGCGGTATTGCGCGCCGTGTTGCCGCCCCCCAGGTAAGCCTTTTCAAGCACGGCTACCTTGGTGATGTTGTGGTATTTGGCCAGATAATAGGCAATGGCCAGCCCGTGGCCACCGCCACCGATGATCACCACATCGTAGGAGGGCTTGAGCTCTTTGGGGGGAGGCAAGTCCACATCGACGGGATACTCCGAGGACAAACCGTATTTCAATAATCCAAAAGGCATGACAACGCCCTCCTGTGGTAGATCAGATAAGTGCTGGCTGAGCCGCTTTGTGGTGTTGCTGAAGCCGGGTGGCGACCACCGTGTTCTGCATCAGGTAAGCGATGGTCATCGGGCCGACGCCGCCGGGTACCGGGGTGATTGCACTGGCCACCTGGCTGACGCTGGCAAAATCCACATCCCCGACAAGACGCGTCTTTGGCTCGCCATTGGCTGACTCTTCGATGCGGTTAATACCCACATCAATCACCACCGCACCGGGCTTGAGCCAGTCGGCATTGATCATCTTCGGGCGACCGACCGCGGCAATGACAATATCCGCCTGGCGCGCGATGGCTTCGGCGTTAACGCTGCGTGAGTGGAGCACCGTGACCGAGCAGTTGGCCTGAAGCAGCAGGGCGGCCATGGGCTTGCCGACGATGTTGGAGCGCCCGACGACCACGGCATGTTTACCGCTCAGGTCGCCGCAGGTTTCCTGCAGAAGACGCAGGCAGCCGGTAGGCGTGCAGGGTGTCAGCACGTCAGCGCCCTGTGCCAGCCCTCCCACGTTTTCACGATGAAACCCGTCGACGTCCTTGAGCGGTGAAATCGCCTGAATCACGGCGTCCTCGCTGATGTTGTCGGGAAGCGGCAGCTGCACCAGAATGCCGTTGACCTCAGGGTCCTGGTTCAGCTTGTCGATCAGTGCCAGCAGCTCGGCCTGGGTCAAGGAGGTGTCGAAGCGATACTCAAGCGAACGGATCCCGACCGCTTCAGCCTTACGGATCTTGTTGCGCACATATACCTGGCTGGCGGCATCTTCACCGATCAACACCACAGCAAGCCCTGGTGTGGTGCCTTCCGCTTCCAGTTGCGCCACGCTGTCGGCGACTTCAACCAGTACCCGCTCGGCCCAGGCTTTGCCGTCAATCAAGGCGGCAGATGTTTGTGTCGTGAGGGTCATTGGAAAATCACCGTTTTGTTCTGATCAAGGAAGATGCGGTGCTCCAGGTGATACTTGACCGCACGGGAAAGCGCGATGGTTTCCGTGTTACGTCCCACGGCGACCAGGTCTTCAGGGCGATAGGTATGGTTAACGCGCTGAACTTCCTGATCGATAATCGGGCCTTCATCAAGGTCAGAGGTCACGTAGTGCGCGGTGGCACCAATCAGTTTGACGCCTCGCGTATGTGCCTGATGATAAGGCTTGGCCCCCTTGAACCCCGGTAAGAAGGAGTGGTGAATATTGATGGCGCGCCCGGACAGTTGGCGGCACAGGTTGTCAGACAGAATCTGCATATAACGTGCCAGCACGACAAGCTCGGTACCGGTCTCTTCGACGATATCCATCAGCGCGGCTTCCTGCTTGGCCTTGGTCTCTTTAGTGACCGGCAGGTAAACAAAGCGGATGCCTTCGCGCTCGGCCATGGGGCGAAGGTCGCGATGGTTCGAGACGATGGCGGTGATTTCCATGTCTAGCTCACCTTGCGCCTGGCGATACATCAAATCGCTCAGGCAGTGATCGAACTTGCTGACCATCAGCAAAACGCGCATGGGTTTGGAACTGCTGTAAATCTGCCACTCCATCTCAAAGTCCTTGGCGATGGCGGCAAATTCATCACGCAATGTCTCGATATCCCCACTCACGCCTTCATTGAAGCGAAACTTGGCACGCAGAAAGAAGTTTTGCAGCTCTTCATCATCGTATTGGGCCAGTTCACTGATATAGCAGTCATGCTCGCTCAAAAACGAGGTCACCGCCGAAATGATGCCGGAGGTAGCCGGGCAAGAAACGCGGATGATGTAACTGTCACAAGAATCCTTCATTTTTTTTCCTATATAAATTTAAAATTTTAAATATAAATAAAAAATAAGAAATTTATCGATTTAAAGCCAAATATATCTCTATGTAATAGATTGACTTCATATTTGGCTTTTGTCGATATGGATTTTCCTTTTTATTGATCGTTTCATCTAGCCTTTGGCAATGCGCTTTTGTTTGTCAGGGTCATCAAAAGGCAAGCTATGGCTGCTGGCAGTGGCTTGCAGGCTGCCACGTATTTCCAACGGCACACCGTGCTCGGCATAAGGAACATCAAGGCGCGCCAGTGCCATGGAGCGGCCACTAAGCCTTGAAAACATGCCTTCGGTAACAATGCCGACCTGCTTGTTATCTGCCCAGAGGGTGTCCCCAGCGCTTGCCGCCTCCTCGCTGTCAATCAATACACCAAAGATCTTGAAGCGCTCCTTGCCCTTGAGGCGGAAGTGTTCGCCTGCCCCCCGGAACTCGGTCTTGTCCTTGGATACGGTGAAGTCCAGCCCCAGCTCCCATAGCGTGTCGCCGGCGGGCTGGTCGGGGAAGGGGTATGTCTCGGAGTTATCAACGGGATAGAACAGCAGGTTACTTTCCACGCGTAGCCAATCGAGTGTCTCGAAACCGCATGGCACGATGCCCATGGGGGCACCCTTGTCGAGGATTTCGTCCCACACAGAGGGAGCATCCTTGGCCTTGCAAAAAATCTCATAGCCGCGCTCACCGGTATAGCCGGTGCGTGAAATCATCACATCAAAGCCAAACAGGCGGGTCTGCAAATGGTGGAAGTAACGCAGGTCGCGAATACTCTCAACATGCTTTTCAAGAAAGTCGACGGCCAATGGCCCTTGCAGTGACAAGTCGTGAAGATCATCGTCAAACATCAGGCTGACGTTACGACCCAAGGCACCTAGAGTGAGCATTTCCTGGCCCAGACCGGTGCCATGCACCACCAAGTACGCATTCGGCGCCAGGCAGTAGACAATGCAATCATCCACGAACTTGCCAGCCTCGTTGAGCATGGTGGCATAGACAGATTTTCCCGGGTAAAGCTTTGACATATCCCGCGTGGTGGCATGGTCTAGCAGCACTTTGGCATGCGGGCCAACGCAATGGATCTTTTTCAGACCAGAGACATCCATCAAGCCTGCTTGGGTGCGAATGGCGGCGTGGTGATCGGCGGTATCCGCTCCCGCGTAACGAAACGCAGTCCCCATGCCGTTCCAGTCTTCCAGTGTCGCACCGAGTGCATGGTGGCGTTCGGCAAGGGCAGAAGTACGCCATAACGTTGTCATATCAATTCTCCTTCCAGTCGGTTAGGGCAGGTTTTCCAAAAGAAACCAGAAGTGGCTGTCGCCCTTTATGGATTCTTTAAAAGAAATTATATTTCCTTGCAGTGAAGCAATAAGCTTGCCATGACGTGTCAGTGCATACAGAAAATGCATGAGACACAGGTTTATTTCATATAAAAAACAGTTACTTATTTTTTGAATTTTTAGGTCGATATATTCGCCATATTTTCCTCCAGGTTTTTATATGCGTGTCATTTGTTCTTTATGGGTGCGCTTTTTGGCAAATTTGCACCGTTATGGCGCGGTCAAGGCACAGAAACCAATAGGAGAAAAGATGGGAAATGCTTTCTTGAAATCCTGAATTAAATATTTATTTCATTTAAATCAGTGTTTTGTAGGTATTTGAGGAGGTTTTTTAACGGTCGACGAGACATTCTGGCATGCTATGTGCCTTTCTTTTTGGGAAATATAGTTTCTTGAAAAGAATTTTTAAGAGGGTTGAGTATGTCTCCAGAAGCTGCTGTTGAGTTGATCAAAGAGCATGACATCCGTTATCTGCTGGCCCAGTTCGTGGATATACACGGTGCGGCCAAAACCAAGTCAGTGCCGGCTAACTGCCTGATGGATGTCGTTGAGAAAGGCGCGGGGTTCGCTGGCTTTGCGGTGTCGGGCCTTGGCATGCAGCCCCATGGGCCGGATTTTATGGCCAAAGGTGATTTGAACTCGTTGTCGTTGGTGCCGTGGCAGAAACACTACGCTCGCATGGCGTGCTGCGGTTACGTCAATGATGCCCCGCACGCGCTGGACAGCCGCGTTGTCATGATGCGTCAGTTAGAGCGGCTAAACGAGCTGGGCTGGACGTTGAACACCGGCCTGGAGCCTGAGTTTTCCTTGTTCAAGCGGGGAGCGTCCGGTGAGCTGTTGCCGGTTGATGAGAGCGATACGCTGGCCAAGCCCTGCTACGACTATAAAGGCTTGTCGCGCTCACGCGAGTTTCTGGAAAGGTTGGTCGAAGCGCTTCAGGCGGTGGACTTTGATATCTACCAAATTGATCACGAAGATGCCAACGGCCAGTTCGAGATCAATTACACCTTCAGTGACGCCCTGACCTCTGCTGACCGCTTTACCTTTGTGCGCATGGCTGCCGGTGAAATCGCCAACGAGCTTGGCATGGTGTGTTCCTTTATGCCCAAGCCGCATGCTGATCGGCCTGGCAACGGCATGCATATCCATCTTTCCATTGCTGATAAAGACGGCAATAACGTCTTTGGCGATGACAGCGACCCCCAGCATCTTGGCCTGTCGACGACGGCTTACCATTTTCTGGGCGGGTTACTTCATCACGCCCCGGCGCTATGTGCCTTTGCTGCCCCAACGGTGAATTCCTACAAACGCCTGGTGGCCGGCGGTTCGGCGAGCGGGGCGACCTGGGCACCGGTATTCATTGCCTATGGTGATAACAACCGTTCGGCCATGGTGCGCGTGCCTTATGGCCGTCTTGAATTCCGTCTCCCCGATGCTGGCTGCAACCCTTATCTGGTTCACGCCGCCCTGATTGCGGCGGGAATGGATGGCATCGAGCGCAAGCTGGACCCCGGCAAGGCGCAAAACATCAACCTTTACGAGCTCACGCCAGAGCAGTGCCAAGCGCAAGGCATCGAGATTCTGCCGCAGTCGCTTAAAGAGGCGATTGATGCCCTGGAAGCGGATACCCATCTGCGCGATGGCATGGGCGCCGAGATCGTTGGCGAGTTTATCAAGGTCAAGCGTGAGGAGTGGAAAGAGTACAGCCGCCAGGTATGTGAATGGGAAGTTCAGCGCTATGTAGAGTTTTTCTAACGTCATTTTATTTTTTCATAAGTTCCTTTGCGTGCTTAGGCGCCCATGACGCCTCAGCGTGAATCTATCGAGGTAATGCTATGTGTGGAATTGTCGGGCTTTATCTGAAAAACCCGCAGCTGGAAAGCCGCTTGGGTGAGCTGTTTGAGCCGATGCTTATTGCCATGACAGACCGTGGGCCGGACAGTGCCGGTTTTGCGGTGTATGGCGACGAATATGATGATGGCGTCAAGCTGACCCTGCAATGTGATAATGCCGATTACGATTGGCAGGCGTTCGCCGACAGGCTGCAAACCGCCTTCGGCAGCCTGGCGTCATGGTTTCAGAATGCCAACGTGGGGGTGTTCAAGATAGCCGAAGAAGAAAGCCGCGTGCTGGGTTGGCTGGCGGATCATGCGGCTGACCTTCGCGTGATGAGTGCCGGAAAAAGCATCGAGATTCTCAAAGGTGTCGGCTTGCCCGGTGAAGTGGCAACCCGTTACAAACTGAGCAACATGCGCGGCAGCCACGCGATCGGGCATACCCGCATGGCTACCGAAAGTGCCGTCACGCTGCAGGGCAGCCATCCTTTTTCAACCGGGCTGGATCTGTGTCTGGTGCATAACGGCTCCCTGTCCAACCACAATCGCCTGCGCGACAAGCTCAAGCGTCAGGGCATTGTTTTCCAGACCGATAACGACTCTGAAGTTGCCGCTGGCTATTTGACCTGGCGGATGGCCAAGGGTGAATCCCTTAATCAGGCCCTGACCGGAGCGCTCAAAGACCTGGACGGTTTCTTCACGTTCACGATCGGCACACGGGATGGATTTGCGGTCGTGCGCGACCCGATTTCCTGTAAACCCGCCGTTATTGCTGAAACCGATGACTACGTGGCAATGGCATCCGAGTACCGCGCCCTGGCTGACCTTCCGGGTATCAAGGAGGCAACTGTCTGGGAGCCGGAGCCGGCAAAAATCTATGTATGGGAACGTGACGGTATAAAGGTGGAGGCTGCCTAAATGATGAAACATTACGACCTTGCGAGTTCCAGTCTGCGAGAACTCAACCAGGCACTGCATGATCCGCAAATGACCGCCAGCGAGCGTGAGTGGCGTGTCAGTAATTCCAACGGGGCGCACAATATTGCCTGCGGGCTCAATGAACAGATCAGCGTCGAAATTGATGGGCATGCCGGCTATTACTGCGCGGGCATGAATCAGAAAGCGCATGTCACCGTGAACGGAAATGTCGGGGTTGGCGTGGCCGAGAACATGATGTCGGGCAAGGTGCATGTCAAAGGCGATGCGTCCCAGTCGGCGGGCGCTACCGCTCACGGTGGCCTGTTGGTCATTGAAGGCAATGCCTCGGCGCGCTGCGGTATTTCCATGAAAGGGGTGGATATCGTGGTCAAGGGTAATATCGGCCCGATGAGCGCTTTCATGGGGCAGGCCGGCAGGCTGGTGGTGTGCGGCGATGCCGGTGAGGCGCTGGGCGACTCGCTCTACGAAGTGCACATCTATGTAAAAGGGGAAGTGGCGTCTCTGGGGGCGGATTGCGTCGCCAAGGAAATGCGTCAGGAGCACCTGGACGAGCTGGCAGATTTACTCAAACAGGCAGGTAGCGACGAAAACCCTGGCGACTTTACGCGCTATGGATCAGCGCGCCAGCTCTACCACTTCAAAGTCACCAATGCCTCGGCCTACTGATCTGGAGCCTGACATGACAGATAACACGATTAATCCGGCACTGAGAGAGTCCGCTACCTTTGGTCGAGATGTCATCGCCGAAATTCAGCGTGCCGCCGAAACAGGCATCTACGACATTCGCGGTTGGGGTGCCAAGCGCAAGGTGCCAAATTTTGATGATCTTTTGTTTCTCGGTGCGAGCATGTCGCGCTACCCGCTTGAAGGCTATCGGGAAAAATGCGACACCGAGGTGGTATTAGGCACCCGCTACGCCAAAAAACCGATGGTGATTGATACCCCGGTGACCATTGCCGGTATGAGCTTTGGTGCCTTGTCAGCACAAGCCAAGGAAGCGCTGGGGCGCGGAGCATCGGAAGTCGGCACATCGACGACCACAGGTGATGGCGGCATGACCGCAGAAGAACGCGGTCAGTCATCCAAACTGGTCTATCAGTACCTGCCGTCACGCTATGGTATGAACCCGGATGATTTACGCAAAGCCGATGCCATCGAGGTGGTCTTAGGGCAGGGCGCCAAGCCGGGTGGCGGCGGGATGCTGCTGGGCCAGAAAATTTCGGATCGTGTCGCCCACATGCGCACGCTGCCCAAAGGTATTGATCAGCGTAGCGCCTGCCGCCACCCGGACTGGACGGGGCCCGACGACCTGGCCATCAAGATTGCCGAATTGCGTGAAATTACCGACTGGCAGGTGCCCATCTTTATCAAGATTGGCGCGACGCGCACGTATTACGACGTCAAGCTGGCGGTGAAAGCCGGCGCGGATGTTGTGGTGCTGGATGGTATGCAGGGCGGCACGGCAGCCACTCAGGATGTGTTTATCGAGCATGTCGGTATTCCCACCCTGGCGGCGATTCCTCAAGCCACACAGGCCCTGCAGGAAATGGGCGTTCACCGTGAGGTGCAGTTGATCGTCTCGGGCGGGATCCGTAACGGTGCTGACGTTGCCAAAGCCATTGCCCTGGGTGCGGATGCCGTGGCCATTGGTACGGCTGCCCTCATCGCCTTGGGGGATAACCATCCACGTTTTGAAGAAGAGTACCGCAAGCTGGGTTCAGCGTCTGGCTATTACGATGACTTCCAGGAAGGAAAATGCCCAGCGGGGATCTCGACGCAGGACCCAGAGCTGAGCCAACGCCTTGACCCGGTGGAAGGTGGCAGGCGGCTGGCCAACTACTTGCGTGTGCTGACCCTGGAAGCGCAGACGTTGGCCCGAGCCTGCGGGAAATCCCACCTGCATAACCTGGAACCGGAAGATCTGGTGGCCTTGAATATCGAAGCGGCTGCCATGGCGCGAGTGCCCCTGGCGGGTACCACCTGGGTGCCTGGTCAAACGTTTTAGGCTGGCATTGGAAGGTCAATCTGCTATCTGGTGACAGGTAGCTGCCTGCATCATTAAACGCTATCCCGAAGGCTGGATACCCCTTCCAGGCTTCGGGTTTTTTTATGCTCTTCAGCAACACCTATCAAGCCTTCGATGCGGTAGCGTCAAGTGCTGTTAAACAGAAATGCCAAGCAGGGTTTTAAAAAACAACTTTTTAATTGTTGTGCAGGATATCGCTTAAAAAGAGCGCGCGCCCAGTGTGTTTAGTTGGCGTGATGAGTGGTTTCTTTAGTGTATATATAAAAAGAAATATTCACTATTTAATTTTTATCCAGATAAAGGTCAGCGGATGCACTAATACAGGCTTTTTAAAGCGTCATCTGCACTATTACAGCGCGGCCTCTTTTTGTTCTTTTTTTATAAACCTATGAAATTAAGATTATTTTTTTTTTTGGCATGAAACGTGCTTTATCTACAGTAAATAAAATATCACCACAAGAACTAAATGGAGCGGCTTAAGTATCGCTGGTGATATTTAGGTTTCATATATAAAACCTTGATGTCTTTCGATTCCGTCTCTGTCGTGCTGGCATCCATTAACCGGGTATTTATCAAGGGGAAAAAGTCAATGCAGCATAACGCTCTTCCTGATGATGACAGGATAAAAAGCAGGCCGATATATGTAACGCCTGAGCATCCCGCAACAGCTAACTACTATGTGTGTGTGGCTGAGCCAGACGCGGTAAATCTCATCATGAAACATGTGGCGCCGATTGATAAACACCGGACGCCGTTTCATTTCATTATCTGTGCTGATCGCGCTGACGCGCCCCCGGCGGGGTTGCCGTCTGAGTGGCAGAACGTGCCACTGCAATGCTGCGACCGTGACGCACTTTCCACCACGCTGGCGACCCAGCTGGAAACATTGACCCAAGGTTGCCATGTGATTGTGGCGGGCAGCGAAGCGTTTTTATGGGATGTACATACCCTGGCCCTGGCACACGGGCTGCTCGACGCTGAAATCACCTTGCTGCCTTCAGCAGATAACGCCCGACGCGTGTTTTGCACGCACTGCCGTTTTATGAGCGAGCCTGTCACGGCGTCACCCACCCGCTGCCAGGGGTGTGGGCTCACGTTGGAAGTTCGCGATCATTTTTCACGTCGCCTGGGGGCCTATATGGGCGTGCGGATAGATGCCGAGGTGCCCGGTGAGGTTCCCCGCGAGGAGGTGTTTGACTCATGAGTGACCTGATTCCGGTACGTGTCGCCGAGATCGAGCAGATCAGCTCGATTATCAAACAGTTTACGTTTGTTGCTGATGAAAAGCCCCTGCCGCCGTTTTCTGCCGGTAGTCACGTGGTGGTGCAGATGGAAGGTGAGGGGAAGCGTTTCCGCAATGCGTATTCCTTGATCAGCAACCCGGCTGACAGCAGTCATTATCGCATCGCGGTGCGGTTGCAGGAGCGCTCCCGAGGAGGCTCTCAGTTCATGCATGGTGAGTTTCGCCCAGGGGACAGGCTGTTTATTTCTCCGCCCGCCAACATGTTTCTACCGGATTGGCAGGCGCGGCACCACATATTGATTGCCGGTGGCATCGGAATAACGCCGTTTCTTTCTTACGGCTATGAGCTGGAACAACGTCAGGCCTCCTTTGAAGTGCACTACGTGTATCGCAATGCCGAAACAGGGGCCTTTCGTGAGGCCTTGACGGAGCGTTTTGGCAACAGGCTTTACTGCTATTCCGGCGAACGTCCCGACTTTTACACTCTGCTCGGACACCAGCCGCTTGGCACCCACGTCTATGTTTGCGGCCCGGAGGCGATGATTCAGGACGTCAAAGCCACAGCGAGTGCGCTGGGCTGGTCACCTCAGCGGGTTCATTACGAAGCCTTCACGGCTCCTCAGCCAGGTAAGCCTTTTGTAGCCAGGCTTTCACGCTCGCAGCAGGACGTCGCCGTCGCGGGGGATACGCCTCTGCTTGACGCTCTGGAAGCCCATGGCCTTGAGATACCCAATATGTGTCGTGGCGGTGTATGCGGCCAATGTAAAACCTCGGTGGTGGACGGTGACATCGAGCATCGGGATGCGTTTCTCGATGATCAAGAGAAAGCCAGCCAGCGCTGCATCATGCCTTGCGTGTCACGTTCAGCGAGCGACTACCTGGTGCTGGATCTATAAATCAAGGGGGAAAACACCATGCAACTTGCACCGCGAGATACCCAGGCCTTCCGAGGCCAGTTTACCTACCGCAATAGTCCCGAGGCCGTGAGACGCTTTCCCTTCCCGTTTCCGGAAGATGATTATATGTACTCAGTCAATACTGAGCCGCATACGCTGCCGGGCCCCAAGGGCAGTGTTTACGAACATATGCTCGATATCGATGAACATTATCTGTGTGAAACAGCAGAAAGGGCGATGGTGCTGGAAGAGGACCCCGCTCGCTGCCTTGCCATGCCCCACATGGAACAGGCGTGCTGGGACCTGCTTGAATTTGTCATGACCCACTATGCCCAGGATTATCCCGAACATTTTTCCTTCACCCAACAGGGCGATCAATGCGAGTGGATTAATCGCCCCCTCGGCATTCATCAGACCTTTGTGATGGGCGACGCAAGCACTTTGCCCATGCCGCCGATGGAGTTTATCGGACGCCAGATGCAGGGGGATTTTGCGTTACTGGATCAACGTGATGCAGACCTCTTCATGGACGCAGGCGTAATCACATCACCGGCTGACTGGTCGCTGGCCTTTGATGCCGGAATGAGTTTCAAACAGTGGCATGGCCCTGTGCCGCTGGCTCATGAGATGGGTATTTTTGATCGGGTCCTTAAATATCTGTGCGCCATTCAGGTGGGCAGCCCGATTCGTCGTTTGAACTGGACGATGACGATCCACCCACGCATGGACAGTTCCCCTGAAACCTATCACCAATGGGGGGCAGACCGAACCACGATTACCCCCGAGAACGTAGGCAGGGATGTCTTTCTGCGTGTCGAGTTACAGACACTGGTACGTATGCCCCGAAGCCATGCGCTGTTCTTTGGCATCCGCACTTATCTGATCAGCATGGACGACCTCACAACCAATAAGGCCTGGGCCAAGCGGCTGCATCGCGTGCTGGCCAATCTGCCCGAGGCACTGGTGGATTACAAAGGGATGACACGCTACCGCGACACTGTCGTGGAGTGGTTAAGCGAATACGACCACGAACTCCAACCACAAACCTGAAACCTGCTAGCCGAGAGGACACTCATGAACGAGATAACGCTAGAGCTGAGTTATGCGCTCGATACCTTCTATTTTCTAGTCTGTACCGCCTTTGTCATGTTCATGGCCTGTGGTTTTGCCATGCTTGAATCAGGGTTGGTCCGGTCAAAGAACACGGTCGAGATACTGACCAAAAACGCGATGCTGTACTCCGTTGCGTGCCTGGTTTATCTGGTGGTTGGCTACAACCTGATGTATCCCGCCAACCCAGTCAGCAGCTTTATTCCCGGGTTGGATTTCATGCTGGGCAGTGATAACAGCATGGCCGATATTTCGGCGGGAGAAGGCTCACCTTATTACTCTTCCATGGCTGACTTTATTTTCCAGGCGGTATTTGCCGCTGCCACCATGTCGATTGTTTCCGGGGCAATTGCCGAGCGTATGAAACTGTGGCCTTTCCTGGTGTTTGCGGTCTTCATGGTCGGAGTGATTTACCCCGTGAACGGGTTCTGGAAATGGGGCGGTGGCTTCCTGGATGAAATGGGCTTCCAAGATTTTGCCGGCTCCGTTGTGGTGCACATGGCAGGCGGTGCCGCAGCACTGGCCGCTGTATTGATGGTTGGCGCACGTAAAGGCCGTTTCGGTCCCAATGGTGAGGTACGGGCCATTCCGGGCGCCAATCTGCCGATTGCCATGCTTGGCATGTTTATTCTCTGGATGGGCTGGTTCGGGTTCAATGGCGGCTCGATGCTGAAAATTGCCAGCCTGGATGATGCCAATGCAGTGGCACGTATTTTCGTCAATACCAATACCGCCGCAGCCTCGGGCATGGTAGCGGCCGCTCTGCTGTACCGTGCCTTGTTCGGCAAGACCGATATGACGATGGTCATGAACGGCGCATTGGCCGGGTTGGTGTCCATTACGGCTGAGCCGCTTCTGCCCGGGCCGGGAATGGCCATGCTGGTCGGTGCGATCGGTGGTGTGGTGGTCGTGCTCTCTGTGCTCGGGCTGGACCGCCTCAGGATCGACGACCCCGTGGGTGCCATTTCGGTACATGGCAGTGCGGGTATCTGGGGGATTGTCGCCGTTGTATTCACTAACCCTGACGCCACGCTAGGCATCCAGCTGCTCGGCACCGTGATTATTTTCGCTTGGATGTTCGGTGCCAGTCTGGTGGTGCTTTTCATTATACGTGCCGTAATGGGGCTGCGTGTCAGCGAGCAGGACGAGTTTGAGGGCATGGATGCCCACGAATGCGGTATGCACGCCTACCCTGAGTTCGTTTCGGCCAATACATCGGACATGGATGGCACCCCCCTGCGGAGCAGTGCAGCGGCCGACGGCCTGCTGGCCAGCCGGAAACCTGTTCAACGTTAAATGATTCTCCGAGGCCAAGGCCCATTAGATAAACACGGGTCTTGGCTTTTCGTGAACTGATGATGAAAACCTAGAGGCCATACCATGCATATGATCGCAGCTATTATTCAACCCCATAGGCTTGAAGATGTCAGAGAAGCGTTATCTGATATCAATGTTCAAGGACTCACTGTGACTGAGGTTAAAGGGTTTGGAAGGCAGAAGGGGCATACCGAGCTTTACAGGGGGGCGGAGTACACTGTGGACTTTGTGAACAAGATGAAAGTCGAAGTGGGAGCCTGTGATTCCCAGGTCGACACAGTGATCGAAGCGATTAAAACAGCCGCATACTCTGGTCGTATTGGAGATGGGAAAATATTCGTCTATCCACTTTCCAATGTTATACGCATACGCAGTGGTGAAACTGACGAGGCGGCGTTATAGCTCCTTTTTAGCGAGGCTTGCGTTTTCTGCTTATTCCAACAGAAATCCGCGTACAAAACAGTGGGGTCGCCCGTCGGCACCGCTGTTTTTGCTCGAAAATCTACGGATTATCTCGAGGGTGCTCTGCCCCGACATGCCTACGAAAGGTGAAACGAAGTGACTGACAGTATGGCTCCGCAGCAACCAACCCATTTCCCGCCCTTTCGTGGTAAAGCCCGCGGCAAGCCACGCGGACGCTCACTTGCCCCGGACGCCCTGGATGCCTTGCGTCAACTGCTCGGTGATGAACGCGAGCAGCCGCAGCGGCGCCAACGTGATCTGTTGATCGAACATCTGCACGCGATTCAGGATGCCCTTGGCCACTTGCCGCTGACCCATCTACGCGCCCTGGCCGCTTACATGAACCTGCCCATGGCTGAGGTGTACGAAACCGCCACCTTCTACGCCCACTTTGATGTCATCCACGACGATCAATCGCCGCCTCCAGCGCTGACGCTGCGGGTATGTGATTCCCTGTCCTGCCAGCTGGCCGGTGCTGACGCTCTGCGCAATGCACTTGCGGTAGGCACCGACCCCGCCGAGGTGCGCGTGTTGCGCGCCCCCTGCATGGGCCGCTGTGATACGGCGCCTGTGGTGGAAGTGGGTCATTACCATCTGGGCCATGCCAGTGTTGAGCGCGTTCAGGCGGCCATCGCTGCCGATCACATTCACCCTGAACCCTTGGACTGGCCACGCCTTGACGCGTATCGGCAAACCGGTGGTTACGCCCTGCTCAGCGCCTGCCGGGCGGGGGAGGTGAGTGTTGAAAGCCTGATGGACACCCTGGAAAAGGCCAACCTGCGCGGGCTGGGGGGCGCGGGTTTCCCGACCTTTAAAAAATGGTTTTTCGTCCGCGCCGAGGCCGGGCCGCGCTACTGCGCCATCAACGCCGATGAAGGCGAGCCGGGCACCTTCAAGGATCGTTATTACCTGGAGCGCGCGCCCCATCAATTTCTCGAAGGCGCCTTGATCAGCGCCTGGGCCGTGGAAGCAGACGCCCTGTACATCTACTTGCGTGATGAATACCCGGCGCTGCATACGGTGTTGCATCAGGCCATTGCGGAGCTGGAAGCCGCCGGGCTGGTGGCACCGGGCTATATTGTGGTGCGCCGTGGCGCGGGGGCGTATATCTGCGGGGAAGAATCGGCGATGATCGAATCGCTGGAAGGTAAACCCGGCAAACCGCGCCATCGCCCACCGTTTGTGGCCCAGCGTGGATTATTTGACCGCCCGACTCTGGTCAATAACGTCGAAACCGTCTATTGGATTCCGGCCATTTATGCCCAGGGCGCCGACTGGTTTGCCAGTCAAGGCCGCCATGGTCGCAGTGGCCTGCGCAGCTTTTCGGTCTCTGGCCGGGTGAAAAACCCGGGTGTACATCTGGCCCCGGCGGGTATCACCCTTAACGAGCTGATCAACGAATATGCCGGTGGCATGCAGGACGGCCATCAGCTTGCCGGCTACCTGCCCGGTGGCGCCTCGGGCGGCATTCTGCCCGCCAGCAAGGCCGATATCCCACTGGATTTCGACACCCTGCAGGAGCACGGCTGCTTTATCGGCTCGGCGGCGGTAGTGGTGTTTTCCGATCACGATAACCTGCGTAATGTAGCGACCAATCTGCTGGGCTTTTTCGCCGATGAATCCTGTGGCCAGTGTACGCCCTGTCGCGTGGGTACCGAGAAAATGCTCACCCTGCTGGAACGCAGCACCTGGGATGTCGACACGCTGGAGCGGCTTTCCCAGGTGATGATGGATGCGTCCATCTGCGGCCTGGGGCAAGCCGCCCCCAATCCAGTGCTGGGCCTGCTGCGCGATTTCCGCACTGAGCTTGCCGCCCAGAACGTCATTTTCAAAGGGTAAGGAGAACCTTATGAACCAAGAGACCTTTACCCTCACGCTGGATGGCGCAGCCGTGACGGCTTACCCCGGCGACACCCTCTGGCAGGTCGCCAAGCGCGCCGGAGAAACCATTCCGCACCTGTGCTTCAAGGATGCCGAGGGCTACCGTGCCGACGGCAACTGCCGCGCCTGCATGGTCGAAGTGCAAGGCGAACGCGCCCTGGTCGCCAGCTGCCTGCGTGAGGCCAAGCCTGGCATGGTGGTGCATAGTGCCACCTCTGAACGCTCGCGGGTGGCCCGCGAAGGCGTGCTGGAAATGCTCGCCGTGGACCAGCCGCCCCGCGAGCAGAGTCCGGACGCCTCCAGCCATTTCTGGGCCATGGCCGATCAGCTGGCGATTGATGTCGGTGAGGTAAGTGAGCGCTTACCCAAGCGCAGCGAGCGAACTACGCCCACCGTGCACCATGTGGCCGAGCGCGAAAGTGCCGTCGTCAAAGACCGCTCGCACAGTGCCATGGCGGTCAACCTCGATGCCTGCATTGAATGCAACCTGTGCGTACGCGCCTGCCGCGAAGTGCAGGTCAACGACGTCATTGGTCTGGCCCATCGTGGCAGTGCCTCAAAAATTGTTTTCGACTTTGATGACCCCATGGGCGACAGCACCTGTGTGGCCTGTGGCGAATGCGTGCAGGCCTGCCCCACCGGGGCCCTGATGCCCGCCACCCTGGTTGACGAACACGGCGTGGGGGACAGTGTCGCGACTGATAAACAGGTCGACTCTGTCTGCCCCTATTGCGGCGTCGGCTGCCAGCTGACCTACCACCTCAAGAACGACGAGATTGTCTATGTGGAAGGCCGCAACGGGCCGTCCAACCATAATCGTCTGTGCGTGAAGGGTCGCTTCGGGTTTGACTACCCGCGCCATCCGTCACGCCTGACTACCCCGTTGATCCGCCGTGAGGGTGTGGCCAAGGGGCTTGATCCAGACTTCGACCCCGCCCAGCCGCTGACTCACTTCCGTGAGGCCAGCTGGGAAGAAGCGCTGGAATTTGCCGCCACCGGCCTGATCACGCTGAAAGCGGAACAGGGGCCGCAAGCGCTGGCGGGCTTTGGTAGCGCCAAATGTTCCAACGAAGAAGCCTGGCTGTTCCAGAAGCTGATCCGCACTGGCTTTGGCACCAATAACGTCGACCACTGCACTCGGTTGTGTCACGCCAGTTCGGTCGCCGCCCTGATGGAATGCCTGGGCTCTGGCGCGGTGACCGCGTCCTTTATGCAGGCCGCCAACGCCGATGTGGTGATTCTCACCGGCTGCAACCCGGCGGTAAACCATCCGGTCGCGGCCACCTTTTTCAAACAGGTCGCCAAGCGCGGCACCCAGTTCATCATCATCGACCCCCGTGGTCAGGCGCTGGACGCCTACGCCCACCTGAGCGTGCGCTTTAAACCCGGTGCTGACGTGGCGCTGTTCAATGCGCTACTCAATGTCATCGTCACGGAAGGCCTCTATGACGAGACCTACATTGCCGAGCATACCGAAGGCTTCGACGCCCTCAAAGCGCATGTGGTCGATATGACCCCAGAGGCCATGAGCGCCCAGTGTGGCGTAGAGGCTGAGACCATTCGCGAGGTAGCGCGCCTGTATGCCAATGCCGAGCGTGCGATGATCTTCTGGGGCATGGGCATCTCTCAGCATACCCACGGCACCGATAACGCCCGCTGCTTGATCTCGCTGGCCCTGGCCTGTGGCCATACTGGCCGTCCCGGCACCGGCCTGCACCCGCTGCGTGGCCAGAACAACGTTCAGGGCGCCTCGGACGCGGGTATGATCCCCATGGTGATGCCCGACTACCAGCCGGTCGGCGATGATCAGCTGCGCTCCGCCTTTGAGGAACTGTGGAATACGCCGCTGGATAATCAGCCCGGCCTGACCGTGGTCGAGATCATGGATGCCATTCATGCAGGCACCATTCGCGGCATGTACATCCTGGGTGAAAACCCGGCCATGTCTGACCCCGATCTCACCCACGCCCGTGAGGCGCTCGGCAAGCTGGAGCATCTGGTGGTGCAGGACCTGTTCGTGACCGAAACCGCCCAGTTCGCCGATGTGATTCTGCCTGCCTCGGCCTGGCCCGAGAAAGACGGCAGCGTGACCAACACCAACCGTCAGGTGCAGCTGGGCCGTGCGGCCATGCCGCTGCCCGGCGATGCCCGCCCGGACTGGTGGATCATCCAGCAGCTGGCCAACCGCTTCGGCCTGGGCTGGCACTACCAGCACCCTAGCGAGGTGTTTGCGGAAATGAAGCAGGGCATGGCCTCGCTGGATCATATCAGCTGGGAACGCCTGGAGCGCGAACAGTCGGTGACCTACCCCTGCCCGAGTGACGACGCCCCCGGCCAGGACGTCGTCTTTGGCGATGCCTTCCCCCGCGAAGGGGGCAAGGCCAAGTTCGCCGCCACCCGGCCCATTCCGCCGGATGAACCGGTGGATGACGACTACCCAACGGTGCTCACCACCGGCCGCCAGCTGGAGCATTGGCATACCGGCTCGATGACTCGGCGTGCCAAGGTGCTGGATGAGCTGGAACCGGAAGCTGTGGCCAGTCTCTCCATCAATGAAATGCAGCGGCTGAAGTTGGCGCCGGGAGACCGCCTGACCATCACCACCCGGCGAGGCCGTATCACACTGGCCGCACGGGTTGACCCCGGCATGCCGGATGGCATGGTATTTATCCCCTTCGCCTATGCAGAAGCGGCCGCCAACCTGCTGACCAACCCCGCGCTGGACCCGGACGGCAAGATCCCCGAGTTCAAATACGCCGCCTGCCGCCTGGCCGCCGTCGAAAAAGAGGAGGTCACCTCATGATGATCACTGAGCTGGTGGATGGCGAAGATTTTCGCCAGCGCCTGGTCAGTATTGGGCTGGTGCCGCCGGTGGACGCCAGCCCCGCTGACTTAGCCGAAATCGCTGCCTGCGTCTACAAGGCGAACGGCCTGGCCGAGCTGCCGGAAACCGTTGCGGATCTGCTGCGCTATAAGGAGGTCATGCTGCCGGAAGTGCTTGAGGCCATTGAGACAAGCCTCTCGCCGGTGCTTGAAGACGAGATAAAAGGAAAAGCCTGAAGGGTAGGGTGAACGTTGAGAGCAAACAGGCAGGCGCGAGAGCCAAGTTAATAAAGACAGACAGTTCGTCAGACTTCCGGCAGCTGCCCCATGGGCCATCTGCCGGTTGCTTTTATACGCTTACTGTCAGGTTTCCATTGCATCTGCTTGGGCGGTGGTGGCATCGTCATGCGTGGCCAGATAGGCCTCCAATGAGTCGTCCATCGCGTGTAACCAGGGCGTGTGGTGGGAAGGTGCCATGGTGCCTGTCATCAAGGAGCGGTAGGAGTGGTTACGGAAGGCCATGATGTCATCATGCTTGTGATGCTCCCATTCCAGAAACGTCTTGTTAACGCCGTCAATGTCAAAGCTGGGATAGTCGGTTTCATCAATCAGGGACTTCACGTAATCCCCCTGGAAAACAATCATGTCTTCATCGCTTTCCAGTGTTTCCTCGCGTGCTCGCCAAGCGGCACTATCGCTGCGCATTTCATTTTGGCTTGGCAGCGGAATACGCCCAAGAATGATGTCGCGTACGTACCAGGCCTGTGCATCAAACATATTAAAGGTATAAAACTGATCTTGCATGCCTAGGTAGAACAGCTTGGGGTTGTGCTCCCAGGCAACGCCTTTGTAAAGATCCAGCGGCCACATACGATTGCTGGTTTTCAAGCGCAGTGACTCTTCAAGGAAGGGGAAGTGGTGCAAGTAACCGGTACACAGGATAATAGCGTCGATAGGTTTTGAGGTGCCGTCCGCAAAGTATGCTCTATCGCGATCTACTCGCAATAGTAGTGGTTTTTCTTCCCAGTTATCAGGCCACTTGAAGCCCATAGGTCGAGAGCGGTAACTGGTGGTGATCGTTCGAGCACCATATTTGTAGCACTGAGAGCCAATATCTTCGGCAGAATAGCTACTGCCCACCAGTAACAGATCCTTGTCTTTGAACTCCAACGCATCGCGAAAATCATGGGCATGGAGAATGCGTCCGCCAAAATTTTCGAAACCTTCGAATTCCGGCACGTTAGGGGTAGAGAAATGCCCGGAAGCGACGATGACATGATCGAATGTCTCAGTGCTGAGCGTATCCGTGGTGTGGTCGTGGGCAATGACGGTAAAAGTCCCGTTGGCCTCGTCGTAGCTGATGTGGCGCACTGGACAATTGAAGCGGATGAACTTACGAACACCGGCTTTCTCAACGCGGCCTTTTATATAATCCCAGAGCACAGCCCGTGGCGGATAAGAGGCAATAGGACGACCAAAATGCTCTTCAAAAGAGTAGTCGGCGAACTCCAGGCATTCTTTCGGCCCGTTGGACCAAAGGTATCGGTACATACTGCCGTGAACCGGCTCACCGTTTTCATCAAGGCCGGTGCGCCAAGTGTAGTTCCAAAGCCCACCCCAGTCAGACTGTTTCTCAAAACAGACCAGCTCCTGTGGCTCTCCGCCCTTTTCATGTGCCGATTGAAAGGCTCTAAGCTGTGCCAGACCGCTTGGGCCGGCGCCGATGATTGCGATACGCTTTTTCATAGCTAGTTTCCTGTACGTGTCCTGACAGATTTGAACGAAATGTCGTGATAGGAGGCGAGAAAACCTCTCGCTCGCTCACTACCAACCTAGTGGATCGGCACAGACAACAAAATTACTCAGAGAGGGTAGTCAAAAAGAGTTATCTATCGGTATGAGAGGTCGATGGGTCGGCGTCAAAGGCGATGATAACGCCTTCGACGCCAAGCACAGCGGCGTTATGTGAGTAAACGCCATGTCCCTTTTCGTTCACACGAAGCAGATGTCCATCGGCGCACTGAATACGATAATCCAGCTCAAAGCTGCGGTGTTCACGCAAGGCATCCTGAACTTCTTCCCAGACCTGGTCGGCATCCTGGGGGTGGATCATGTCTCCGTAGCTGATCAGGGAATGGTTAAGCAGCGTTTCGGCCGTGTAGCCGGTCAATCCGTAGCAACCGTCACTGACGTATTCCATGGTCCAGCGGCGATTGTTACGGGCTCGATAAACCATCACAGGAAGTCCATTCACCAGTTGCGACAGGCTGCGATGGCTAGCAGAGAGAACCTGATTACGTTGTACCTGAGGCGTAATATCACAGAGGGATAAGCTGGCAGGCCAGGCAGAGCCAACCCCGAGGGGTTGGGCGCGTAACTCACACCAGCGTAGCTCATGGCCGGCCCCCATCACTCTCAACCATAACGGTGCGGGACTTTCCTGACGATTTACCTGACAGCACACCTGTTGCCAGACATCTCGGTCAGCAGGGTGAACATACTCCAGCAGGTGGGACGGTGTAGCCTCACTGTCGGCGTCAATCAAATGCTGCCAGCTACGGTTGGCAAACAAGATTTCACTGTTGTCATTTACGATCAGTACGGCTTCGTTCAGGCTATCCAGCAAGCTTGAACAAGGCGGTGTGTTGGGGGGACGCTTCCTGAAGGTGAATGGCATCAAAAGGCACATCATGGCGCATCCTCATCAGGTAAAGGGTGCGTGTGTACCCAGGCGGCCAGTTCGAGACGCGAGTTGACATTGAGCTTACGTAGCAGGTTTTTGACATACACTTTGACGGTGCTGTCACTGATGCCCAGTTCACGGGCAATCAGCTTGTTGCTAAGCCCTTTGGTAATCCACATCAAGGTATGGCGTTCGCGCTCGGTCAAGCCTTCCGCCCAGCTTGAGGAAGCGGGCATGTCATCCATAATATCCAGGCGATCGGCACGCAAGTGCTGCGCCAGCATCATGACAACATCATCATTGAGCGCTATCTTGCCATGCAGGAGAGCATCAAGACGCTCGAGAATGATATCCGGATCGGTATCTTTGAGCAGGTAGCCATCAGCGCCAAGCTGAATGGCTTTCAGTAAGTCATGGCTGTCGTCTGACGCGGTCAGCATTACGACCCAGGTATCTTCACACCTGGCCTTGATCTGCTCCAGCAGAGATAAGCCGCTGGTGCCCGGCATTTGCAGATCGATCAGTAACAGCTCAGGATCCAGGCGCTCCAGGTTCTGGAGGAGCTCTTCAGCATTGCCGAACTCTTCCAACATATCAAAGCGCTGACTTTCGCTGAGCAGTTGTGCAACACCACGTCGAAATAAAGGATGGTCATCGACTAAAACAACTCGTGTAGGGTTCATCGCATTTCTCTATCTGTCATCCGTAACGATCAATTCGACACGGGTACCGCCACTGGATAGTGATCCTACGTGCAGGTGGCCACCTATCTTTTGGGCACGCTCGTGCATGATGCCCAGCCCGAAACTGCCGCTGCCAGCATCTTCCGAAATGATGCCCTGTCCATTGTCATCGACACGCACCAGCAACTCCCCTTTAACCTGCGGGAAAAGCTGAATACGAACATGCGAGGCGTGAGAATGACGCACGCTGTTGCTGAGAGCTTCGCGCACAATCAGAAGCACCTGAATGGCGGTCTGTCTGGATAAGCCTTCTGGTTGGGCTCGATTGTCCAGTTCGAATACCAGCCCTGAAAGCTGCTCGAATTCCTCTACTGTGCGTACTAGCCCCAAGTGGAGTGAATCATCCTCCAGAGTGAGCCTGGCGGTGGTGATCAATTCGCGGGTTTGGCGGTAGGTTCGCTGGGTTTGCAGGTGGATATCGCTGGCCAGCGTCTCAAGTTCCGGCGCAAGCTGTCGGCAAGCCTTCTCCAGGCGCGAGGTGCGCAGCCGCAAATACCCCAGCTCTTGGGCAATGGTGTCGTGTAAGCCGGCGGCATAGTCGCGACGCTCTTCTTCTACCGCCTGTTCGAGGTGCTGATGGTGCGCCAGGCAAATCTTTAAGCCTTCCATGAAGGCTCTGCGTAACGGCTCGAAAAACGGGTTCTGCGGCCATCCGCCTGGTAGCAATAACCAAGCCTCCGCCTTTTTATCCAGCGTAAGCTGCTGTGCGTATAGGGGGTGGGGCCAGCATGGAAGCTGACGCTGTGAGGGTATTTCCCTGCTCCCATTGACGAGGTCGTCTGTACGTCGATAGCGCGTGGTTAACGCCGCTTCCATAGCGGTGGCCTGATCTACTGTCAGGGTAATGCCGGAAGGCGTCACCAGGGTCAGCGAGTGGGCCTGCGACATTCGCAAGGCGAGGCATAAACAGGAACCTTCGATAGCGGTGTAGGTGGCTGGAAGCTGACGTTGCAACCAGGTAAGAACCGTCGGTAAGTCAACCGCCAGGTGGTGGCATGCGGCGAGGCGCAAGGTAAGCCCGTTGAGTACCTGGTCGCTTATGAGCGGTTCCGGCTGAGACGTTTTTTCAGGTTGAATTACCCGACGTTCAATCCAGCCACTGAGACTGATAGCCATACCTCCTCCCATCACCGACGTTCATGCCTTACGCGCGTTAGCCCTGTTACTAGCAGGTTTCATGCCAGTACAGGCTGGTTACTCCTTCGTGATTACCCCCCATGGCCGATTGTGCAGCTTCCTACTGCGAGTAAAGTATTTTTATCAGAAAGAAAATTGTTGGCGCATCACGGTTCTCCGGTGGGGGCGGGCACGCCACCTGCACCATAAAGGGAGCATCAGACGACCGCGACGCACCTTTATAGCCCCAGGCTGAACAAAACCGGAACGGACAACACGAGGTTACACTATGGGTAGTTGGCATCACTCTAAGCAGCAGGCGCTGGAAACGCCTTGCCGGCGCTATCGTATCGCTGGCCAGCATGCCCTGCGTTTACCGCTATTACCGGGGGAGCGTTTGAGCATCACGTCGCCAGATGGGGAGCAGGGCTGCGATTTGTTGGCGCTTGACCAGGATAACCAAGCCGTGACGGCTTCCATGGGGATAGCGCTGCAGCCGTCCGCCGCGCTGACACAGCGCCAGCTTGAACAGGGTAATGCGGCTGCCAAGCGGTTGAAAGCCCGGTTCGATTCTTGGCAGATTGATACTGAACTGCTGTCACAGGGAGGTCATATTCCCGGGCGGCAGTTGCCTCTTGAACTCAGCTGCCCTCTGGATAGCGCGCCGCTAACGTTGGTGCTGGTGGCCCCCGGCAACGACATGGCTGTCTCCGAGCAGTCACCCGCCACGGAACTGGACGTGATTCACTGGCACTTGCCTGAGCATTTACCGATTCTGCCAGCGCCTTTAGCCGAGCCTATTAACGACATCCACATTCCGCATAGCAGTGCGCGTACCTATCAGGTTCGTGCAGGTGAGTGGATTCAGATCATCGATGTGTCAGGCAAGCAGTGTTCGGACTTTATTGCCTTTGATAAAGATGCCCTGGACCTGGGCGAGACGGTGACCCTGGACGCGGCGGCAACACGCACGCTGGCCAATTGCGCGATGCCGCAGCCCGGCCTGTTTTCGCGCTTTGCCGATCAACGTCTTCAGCCCATGCTTGAAGTGGTGCAGGACACAGTCGGGCGGCATGACAGTTTTATGCTGGCATGTACGCCAAAATTCTACGAAGACAGCGGCTATTTTGGCCATATCAGTTGTACCGAGAATTTTAACCGTGAACTGGCGGTCTTTAACATCGCCCCTCGCGCTGGCTGGCCAGCCATCAATTTCTTTTTCAATACGCACGTTGAACCCTGCGGCACGCTATCGGCAGATGAGCCCTGGTCGCGAGCTGGCGACTATGTCCTGCTGCGCGCGAAGCGCGATCTGGTGTGTGCGTCGTCCGCGTGTCCGGACGACATTGACCCCGCTAACGGATGGACGCCCACCGATATACAGGTACGCATCTACTCAGCCGAACATGAATTTCCGCGTTCAATTGCTAACCGGACTACCCCGGAGGAACTGCCCCGCATGACACTGCAAACCGCCTTTCACCGTCGGACATCGGCCCTGACCCAGCGCTTCATTGAATATCGCGGCTACTGGCTACCCAGCGAGTTTGAAGGCTGGGGGCGGCGTGCCGAATACCTTGCCTGCCGTGAACGGGTTGCGGTCATGGACCTGACACCCTTGCGCAAGTTTGAAGTGGTGGGGCCGGATGCTGAACGCCTGCTGCAATACGCCTTGACCCGGAATGTGCGGCGTTTATCCGTTGGCGAAGTCGCTTACTCAGCCGCCTGCAATGAAACCGGCGGCATGCTCGACGATGGCACGCTTTTTCGGATGGGCGAACAGGCGTTCCGGTGGATCTGCGGCGACCCGTATAGTGGTATCTGGCTGCGTGAGCTAGCTAGCCGCCAGGGTTATAAGGTCAGTATTCGTGAGTCCACCCAGCAACTGCACAACCTGGCGATTCAGGGGCCGTTCAGCCGTGAGCTGCTCAGCCAGCTTGTGTGGAACGCTGAAACCCAGACGAGCGTCGCTCAGTTAAGCTGGTTCCATTTTATGATTGGCCGGTTGGGCGGGCCGGATGGCATTCCTCTTATGGTCTCGCGTACCGGCTACACCGGCGAGCTGGGGTTTGAAGTCTGGTGCCACCCTGACCATGGCGAACGTCTTTGGGATACCATCTGGGAGGCGGGGCAAGCGTTCGGCTTAGCGCCCTTAGGGCTGGATGCACTGGATATGCTGCGCATCGAAGCGGGGCTGATTTTTGCTGACCATGAATTCTGCCCGGAAACCAATCCGTTTGAAGCGGGTATTGGTTTCACCGTGCCAATGAAAACCAAGGAAGACGACTTTGTTGGCCGGGAGGCGATGGCACGGCAGGCACCGGAAAGTCGCCACAAGTTAATGGGACTGATCATTCATAGTACGGAACTGGTGGATCATGGGGATCAGGTCTTTCATGGACGCTTTCCGGTGGGGCAGGTGACCAGTGCTACCCAATCACCGCTGCTTAAGCAATCGATAGCCCTTTGTCGTCTGGCACCCGAGTTTGCAAGCCCTGGTACCCAGCTAGAAGTGGGTCGCCTTGATGGGCACCAGAAACGCCTGCCGGCGGAAGTGGTTGCCTTGCCGTTTTATGACAAGGAGCGTACTCGCGTGCGTAGTTAATTTAATTCCATCAAGCCAGTGATTAGAACGCACTGGCTTGGTGAAGGTCAGCACTGTCACAGTGCATGTAAAAGAATGAGTGCCCCCCGTTTTTAATGGTAATTCGACCAATCAGAAGAGTGGGTTTTGCTAGTAAAAAGGAAGTGTTGATTTGCCAGGGTAATGTTCAGTGACGTTTTGTTTTCGCGATATTTTAGACAATAAAGCATCGTTTGATGGGCTGGATAAGATGTTTTTCTGCGCTGATGGAGTTTTGGCATGCATGTTGCTCTATTTAACTTAAGGCGTTTAAAAAGGCTGCTGTTAATGTTGGGATGAGCGTTGGCTAGTAGCCGTTTTAATGCTGTTTATAAAGGTAAGTGTTAAAGAATCATCGTCATTGAATGCAACAGAAAATGGTTTATTACTACGAAAACTCTCTGGTTAAAACAGCCAGGTGATTTCACCGTCACGCTTTACACATAGGGGAACAACATGACGACCGATGAACTAAAAGGCATCTTCGAGATGCATCAGGCAATGAACATAGAGGTGTTTTACTGGTGGTGTATTGCCATTATGTTCCTGATTCACGCAGGTTTCCTGTCTTACGAAATTGGTGCCTCGCGCACCAAGAATGCGCTGGCATCAGGGATGAAAAACATCCTTACGCTGGCGTCAGTGATTCCGGCCTTCTATTTTGTGGGCTGGTGGATTTACAACGCTTTTCCCAATGGCCTGATTCCCATTGATGCCTCGGCGGCGCTTCCCTGGAGCGCCAGTATGCGCCCTGATGTCAACGATATGGGCACAGGGATATTCTTCGCGGCGTTCGCTCTTTTTGGGGCGACTACAGGCTCTATCCTTTCTGGAGCCGTCATCGAACGAATTCGTTTGAGTGCCTTCCTGACACTTGCCGTCATATTGGGGGGTGGCGTATGGATACTGGCCGGGTCCTGGGGCTGGCACCCAAGCGGCTGGCTACTCACCCAGTTTGGCTATCATGATGTTGGGGCAGCAGGGGTCGTCCATGCGGTTGCCGGGTTCTTTGCCCTAGGAGTATTGATGAACCTGGGCGCCAGAATTGGCAAGTTTAAAAACGGTAAGCCCCAGGCAATCCCACCGCACAACATGCCAATGTCGTTGCTTGGGCTGATGATGATCATTGTCGGTTTCTTCGGTTTTCTCGGCGGCTGCATCATCTTCAATACCGGCGATATTGGCTGGACGACCATTTATGGAACCCAGACCAACCTGTCGGCTTTTGCCTTCAACACTGTCATGGGTTTTGCAGGCGGTGTTATCGGAGCCTACCTGATATCAAGAGACCCCTTCTGGACCATGTCAGGTGGCTTGGGCGGTATCATCACCGTGGCAGCCGGTCTGGATCTTTACTATCCCGGCCTGGCGTTTGCGCTGGCGGCCAGCGGTGGTGCGTTAATGGCCAAAGTGGGCAACTTCCTTGAACAGCGCGGCCTGGATGACTCTGTGGGCGCCTTTGCGGTTCATGGTTTCTGCGGTTTTTACGGCGTCGTGCTGGTGGGTATCTTCGCGGCAGGGTTTGCCAATGCAGAAGGGATGCCGGATATTTCTTTCACCGGCCAGTTGGTAGGCGCTGTGGTTATGGCGTTAACCGGCTTTATCCCAGGTTGGGGAATCTCTTACGCATTGAAAAAGTTCAACCTACTGCGTGTACCACCACATGTTGAAGTACTAGGGCTTGACCTGGTGGAAATATCGGCGAGGCCCTATCCTGAAACCGAGTCTCCACAAGGTCATTCGCCTCAGGGCGTTCATGGTGGATTAAACAAAGCGTTCCCCATGGCGAAAAGGCAGGATATTAGTTAATCGCGATAACTCTGCATCTTACCTCGAGCATGCGCTAAATAATGATCATGTAAAAAAGTAGTTGCCAGACATATCCTAAGAAACGTTGAGGAGACAACAATGGAAACCAGTACCGATTTGCAAAGTGCCATTAATTACCTGTTCTTTTCCAGTCATCCCGCTATTATCTCGGCGAGTTTGATCGTTGGCGTAGGTTTATGCCTTTTATTAACGGTCAGTATTATAAAGCACGAAAATGCGGCATTTAAAAAACATGAGTCCACTCAGCAATAATGCATTATTGCGATAAACATCGGTGCATGGTCATTAACCCGCCTTATTCACGAGGGCGCTGATTGAGCGGTCTGAAGGTACTGGCTGTTGGCATTGCTTATCAGGATTCGCATCTTCAGCGCGAGTGGCTGTTGAGTAATGCCAGAACGCAGCCCTTTTCCTACTTACTTATAGCTCTTTGGAATCAATTGCGGCCGTCCAAGCAGACGTGATCGCCGACCCCTGCTCCAGTCGCTCGCTTTCTGATGTTGTGGTGGTCTCGCAGGAGCGTCAGCTCAGTGCGGTCAGCTTCGGCAGCCCCTTCAGCAGCGTCGGCCACCACTTGTCGGCGGCGGCACCCAGATGAACGGTGATTCGCCGAGCGTGCAGCCTCAGCGTGGCGGCGACCTTCAGCACTTGCTCGCGCATCCGGCTGAGGCTCCAGCCTTGGCGGGTCTGCCGCTCCAGCAAGCAGCGCAGGCCATGCAGGACCTGGTAGGCGTAGAGGCTGAGCAGCAGGCTCACCTCGTTGCGCGCCATCACGTCCTGAACGGTGGAGGCGCCGCGATCGGTCGACGAGAGGTGCACGTCGAGCGCCGACTTCACCTCGCCCATGTGCGCCTCGGCGCTGCCGCGCTTGCGGTAGAGCGCCAGGACCTTCTCCGGCGGCCAGTCGAACTTGCCGAGGTTGGTGACCAGGAAGAAGGCATGCAGCAGCAGGTCATCGGGGCGTTCCTGCACCACCAGCACTACGCGCCGCGGTGCCGGCCAGGAGCCGGCTTGA
>Ga0208316_1000381_pt1 | contig 40928 bp, 39 predicted proteins | sample MalvireepMed_231_FD_184240 | JGI IMG/M metagenome (GOLD analysis project Ga0208316, IMG submission 184240) | Marine viral communities from the Global Malaspina Expedition - Malaspina viral metaG DeepMed_231 (SPAdes) (version 2) | ecosystem: Environmental > Aquatic > Marine > Oceanic | place... | reverse complement strand
GATATTGGCCGATGTCGATACCAAAGGGCGCTTCAGTTTTCGTATCAGTTTTTGACAAAAAGGGTCGCGTACCACGCGAATGGCCAAGGTGTTGTCCTCGGCAACCAAATTCTCTGCTACGCGAATGGGATCATCGTAAACAATAGTAGTTGGTTTTGCGGCATATTTTAAAATGTCATAAGCCACTTCTGGAACCGATTCTACAAATTGGTTCAGCATCTTAAAATCGCTAACTAGGCAAATCAGACTCTTGGCTTCTTGCCTTTGTTTGAGCTTATATATGCGGTCTATGGCATCTGCGTTGCTCGAGTCACAACCGATCCCCCAAACCGTATCGGTAGGGTAAAGTATGAGGCCTCCTCGTTTTAAGGCTTGTAGGCTTTGTTCTATCTGCTCGTTCATCTTAGCGATTTATAAACTTCTAAATATTGTTGGGCAGCAAGAGTCCAATCGAAGCGGGCCGCTTGCTGCTTTAATGCTGTTTCGTAGGTCTGCTGGTTTGCGCTGTAGACACCGAGCCCAGCCTGCACATCTTTGGCCATTTGTGCTGGCTCAAAATTCTCGAAATAAAAAGCATGGCTGCCTCCGATTTCGGGTAGGGAAGTAGTGTTGGCCAAAAAGACGGGACGCCCGAAGGCCATTGCTTCTATTGGTGGCAATCCAAAACCTTCTCTTAAAGAAGGGAATAACAATGCTTGACAATGCTCAAAATAATATTGTTTGGCCAAATCATCCACGCGGCCTATTAAAAGCACCTGTTTTTGTAGCCCTAGATTTTCTACTAACTCATTAACCCTCTGCCCATAAGACTTGCTGTCGTTACCTGCCAAGACCAGTTGGTAATCAGGGAAATGTAGCATCATCTCTACCAAGAGATGGAAGTTTTTTCGCTCTCTAAAATCTCCGATGCTGAAAAAGAAGGGTCTATCGATTCGTTGATCTGCCGCGAACCCCGACGTGTCTAAATGTTCTACAATAGGATTGCCGTTATGAATGACATATTCGGGTACAGCAGGTACATCAAAGAAGGAATGGGTAGCCTTCTTGGCAAATTCGGAGATGTAGGTGATGGCATTAGCCCGTTGCAGCTTTTCGACAAACTGTTGGTTGCGTGGGTGATTGATATCGTCCGATATTTCGTCGACAAAGTTGATGTCGTGGACAGTTAATAGATAAGGCTGGTCGTGCCGTGGCTCTATCTTGGTGTTTTGGTTCAGCGAATGCCAAACATCGTAACGCTTGCGAACCCGTGCCCATTTATAGCGTCGAAGGGCAGTATAGCGTTTATAGTCGAAGTAATTTCCAAACTCTTTTTTAAGCCAATCGATTTTAGGCGAATGGACAACAAATTCCACTTCAGGGTCCTGGCACGCAAAAAACCCCTTCAATAAATGGTTGTTGAACTGCCCAAAACCTGTGTATGGGTTTTTGATGTTATGCGATTCTAGGAATACCTTCATCTTAGTCTGTGTTTCGCTCTAGGCGTAAAAGGTTCACGTAGCGCTTAAAGACCGAATTGGCATTGAGATAGGCCAAAATAAAACCTTCTTTCCCATCTAAAATACCGAGCCTAATTAAGTACTGATGCCAAAAGCGATAGGCAGGCCGAATCCAGAAGTGATGCATTTTTGCGCGTTTGCCCTTATCGAACAAAATCTGGGCTTGAAGCTTGCTGTATCGATCCAACTTATCGATATAAGCCTCGAAAGATTTATACGAGTGGTGAGGTAAGCGACTGCGCATGCGGGCCACTTTTCCATCGGTAGCTATTGTTTCGTGTACCAAACGTCCGTCGTAACGATTATGATTTTTGTCAAAAACTCGAATTACCCAGTCCGATTGAAAACCGCTGTAATTTAGTTTTCTGTTCATAAAGTAAATCTGCCTGCGGATTTCGTAGGCCTGCGCTTTTGGATTTTTTAAAATCCCTAAAATCTCATTTTTAATCGCTGGGGTAATCTCTTCGTCTGGATCAAAAAATAATATCCAGTCGTTAGCGGCTTGCTCTATGGCAAAGTTCTTTTGGCTAGAAAAATCATCGAAGGACCGTTGCAAAAACCGAACCTTAGGATTGGCTTGGCAAATAGCAGCTGTTCCGTCCGTCGAAAAAGAATCGACCACTACAATCTCTTCAACAAAATCGAGGCTGTCTAAATAAGCGGGAAGATTTTCGGCCTCGTTGAGCGTAATGGCCAAAGCCGATATTTTAACGGGAAGATTCAAGCAGTTATTATTTGAGGGTAAATGTACTAAAATTAACAGAGCCTGCGCCCAGTTTACATACTTAAGGAGCCGTCCATTTGTCGTATCTTTGCCCGCATGAGTACCATAGATACCTCTATTATTATCAGTACTTACAATGCCACGGAATGGCTGGAAAAAGTGCTGTTGGGCTATAATATGCAAACCTATAAAGGTTTCGAGATCATCATCGCAGACGATGGCTCTGGGCCAGAAACCAAAGCCCTTATAGATCGTATGCGAAAGGAGGTTTTTTATCCCATTACTCATACCTGGCACGAAGACAATGGCTTCCAAAAGTCGGAGATCTTAAACAAAGCGATCTTAGACTGTACGACCTCTTACATAATCATGAGCGATGGCGATTGCATTCCGAGGAATGATTTTGTAGAACAGCATGTAACTTATAGAGCCCCGGGCTATTTCCTCTCTGGAGGGTATTTTATGCTTTCTATGGACATCTCGCTGGCCATAGACAAAGCCACGATCGAGTCTGGTAATTGTTTTAATGTATCCTGGTTAAAAGCAAGAGGCTTAAAAGCTTCTTTTAAAAACAACAAGCTAAGTTCCAGAGGAGTAAAAAGTACGCTGCTCAATAGTATCACCCCAACCAATCCAAGTTGGAATGGGCACAATGCTAGCGGCTGGAAGGAAGATATTTTGGCCATCAACGGATTTGACGAACGCATGCAGTATGGAGGACAAGATCGTGAATTGGGCGAACGATTGGTGAATTTGGGGATCAAGAGCAAGCAGATTAGGTATTCGGCTGTGGTCATTCACTTAGATCACCCACGAGGGTATAAAAACGAAGCCTCTATCAATAAAAATCGGGCCATCAGGAAGCATACCCGCGATGCTAAGGTAAAATGGACGCCTTACGGGATAAAGAAACAGCCGACTGCAGGCTAATCCTTTTCTTCCAAATTAAGTGAATCTAAATACGGAAAGAGTTTATCGGCGATTAAGTCCGGCGTTAATTGCTGGTACCAAGGCGTTGGATTCTTCATTATTTCTCGTCGCTCTTGTAAATCATAGTTTTTGAATAACTCTGGCCGCGCTTCTTTTAGATGAATCGAATGATGGATGGCATCCTTTTCGAAGCTCGCCCAATGGGCTTTATCGATGTAGGGCGAATAGATGGTAAAGGTGGGTTTGTTTAGGGCTTTTGCGATATGTACGCTTCCGCCTTCGTTAGCGATAAGCAAGTCGCAGCGGTTCATCAACCGAGCAAAGCCCCTTATAGAATCTTCGTAAACCTCTAGATGAATACGGTCCTTATTTGTGCACTTGCTGTAGATTTCCTCGATCAGCTGCTTTTGGTGGGGGGCATAATTAAAAAGTACGGTTCCCTTTTCTCTGTTGGTTAGCTTGTCGATCAACGCTACGATATACGGGATGGGTAAGGACTTGTCCAAGCTACTGCCTAAAACACCCATCATAACAACGGGTTTGGGCAAGTTGTCAATTCTGTTATATGCCTTTTCTTGGGTGTCGAGAAAAATCTTAGGTCTATAATCGGGATCCGCTAATTCGAAATGATTTTGCACCATCTTTACTCGATCTAATATGGCTTTACCGCAATCTAAATCTGTGGCGCTCAAAAATTCTTGCTCGATGGTATAGACTGGCAAAATGTATTTTTTGTTGGCGCGTTTTAGGCCTATTCTAATTTTGGCCGTGCTAAGCAGGCAAATCAATCTGCTTTGAAATTTGCCATAGGGGTCGAAGATGATATCAAATTTCATCTTTCTTATTCTAACGGCCGTGGCCATCAAATTCCCAGGTTTTTTTAAGTGTTTGGCATCTGCCTTAATGATGCGATCGATGTTTGGATTGCCTTCCAAGACTCCTGCGGTGTAGTCGTAAACAAAGTAGCTGATAGAAGCTTGAGGATAGACTTTTTTAATGTTCGCGGCAATGACCGAACTGATTAGGACATCCCCAATTCTTTTGTTCTGTATGACGAGAATTCGCGGTGCTTGCATTACCTTCGCAAGGTATTTCTTTTTTTAAAAGCCCAAAGGGGTGAAATGAGAAAATTCGTTGTACATCCTAGTTATAAGCACCTTTCGCAACAGATCCTAGAGACTTTGATGGATCTCGACAACAAAGGGGTTCCCTTGGTAGAAGTTGGCCGAAACACCATTAAAAAGGTCGATTTAGGCGAGCTAACCATTAACGTGAAGAAGTTCAAGATCCCAATCCTGATCCAGGCTTTGATCTATCAGTTTTTTCGTAAAAGTAAGGCGCAACGCTCCTTCGAGCACAGTTTAAAGCTCAATGGAATGGGCATAGATACCCCGGCGCCAGTGGCTTATTGGGAAGAGTATAAGTTTGGCCTCAAACGAAGTTTTTATGTAAGTGTCCAGCTCGATTACGACCTGGATTTTCGGATTTTAAATCATCGATTGGATTGGCCCAATCGGGACGGTATTTTACGAGAATTCACCAAGTTTACTTATTTGATGCATCAGAAGGGCGTGCTGTTTAAGGATCATTCACCAGGCAACACCCTAATCATAGAAGAGCCAAATGGCAGCTATCATTTTTACCTCATAGACTTAAATCGGATGCGTTTTAAACCGTTGAACAGAGAAGAGCGCATTAAAAATTTTAGCAGATTGTGGCTGTCCAGACACATGATTTCTGTGATGGCACCGGTCTATGCAAAACTCACCAACGATTCGGCAGAAAGCGTAGAGGCCGATATGATAAAGTACGGACGCAAATTCCGTAAGTACATCATCCGTAAACGTCTTCGACGGAAAAAACGGCGGGCTTAAACAGAGACGTCGAATTCCCGAAGGGCGTCGTTGAGCGAAGTTTTTTTGTTGGTACTTTCCTTTCTTTTCCCAATGATTAAGGCACATGGAACCTGGTAAGTTCCTGCAGGGAATTCTTTGGGATAGGTCCCCGGAATCACAACAGATCGGGCCGGAATAAGACCGCGCGTTTCGACAGGTTCTGGGCCTGTTACATCGATGATCTTTGTAGAAGCAGTTAAGACCACATTGGCTCCTAGCACTGCTTCGCTTTCTACACGAACTCCTTCTACCACTATGCAGCGAGATCCGATAAATGCATTGTCTTCGATAATCACAGGGGCTGCTTGCAAAGGTTCTAATACTCCGCCTATACCTACACCACCGCTTAGGTGCACGTTTTTCCCAATCTGGGCGCAACTCCCAACGGTGGCCCAAGTATCTACCATGGTTCCTTGGCCTACATAGGCTCCGATGTTTACGTAACTAGGCATCATAATGACACCTTTGGATACATAGGCTCCATGGCGCGCGATGGCATGAGGAACCACCCGGATGCCTTTGGGGCCATAACCGGTTTTTAGTGGGATTTTATCATGATACTCAAAAATGCCCACTTCCATCACTTTCATCTGCTGAATTGGGAAATAAAGTACCACAGCCTTTTTTACCCATTCGTTCACCTGCCAGCCATTAGCGGTAGGTTCTGCACAGCGTAGTTTTCCTTCGTCACAAAGACGGACCACCTCGCGGACCGCGTTTTGAGTTTCTGCCTCTTGTAGCAAGTCTCGGTTCTCCCAGGCCGCTTCGATAAGCGATTGTAGTGCTTTCATAGAAATACAATTTGCCCTCAAAGATAACCATCTTCGAGAGCTTAAGCATCCAAATCCTTAGTATAGTTGGGTCGAAAGCTGTAATTTTGCAGCCGATATGGGAAGAGTACTCGCCATCGATTTTGGAACCAAACGCTGCGGCATAGCAGTGACAGATCCTCTGCAGCTCATCGCCTCGGGACTCACCACCATTCCAAGGAAGGAATTGATGGACTATCTGGCAAAATATTTCCAGGAGGAAACGGTCGATCAAGTGCTATTCGGTGAGCCGAAGCAAAAGGATGGCACTCCTTCGGATGTAGCACCGCTTATCGAGGCTTTTATACGGAAGTTTAAGGTTCAATTCCCCGAGATGAAAGTAGCTCGAATAGACGAAAGATATAGCAGTAAAATGGCTTTCCAAAGTATGATCGATGGGGGCTTGAGCAAAAAGAAACGGCAAAATAAGGGTCTGATAGATGAGATCAGTGCCACCTTGATTTTGCAAGATTATTTACAATACCATAAGTAGGAAGAAATGATATTACCCATCGTCGCATTTGGCGACCCCGTTTTAAGAAAAGAAACCAAAGAAATCACTGCAGATTATCCACAATTCGAAGCAGTGCTAGCTAATATGTTCGAGACCATGTATGGAGCCCATGGCATCGGTTTGGCGGCACCGCAGGTGGGCTTACCTATTCGACTTTTTATTGTAGATGCGACTCCTTTCGAAGATGACGAGGATTTGACCGAGGAAGAACGAGCGTTTCTATCTACATTTAAGCGGGTCTTTATCAATGCCCGTATCATAGAAGAAACCGGAGAAGAATGGGCTTTTAACGAAGGGTGTTTAAGCATTCCGGATGTGCGAGAGGATGTGTTTAGAAACGAGCAGATTACCATAGCGTATCAGGACGAAAACTTCCAAGCTCAATCTTTGACGGTAGGAGGGATCGCTGCGCGAATTATTCAACACGAATACGACCATATAGAAGGAATCCTGTTTACAGACAAGCTCTCTCCACTAAAGAAGCGGTTGATAAAGGGGAAGCTCAACAACATCTCTAAGGGTAAGGTAAAAGTAGATTATCGCATGCGATTCCCGCAGGCAAAAAAGCGTCGCTAATATTTGCTTTTCAACTGATTTGAGAAGATATTTGCGGCTTCAAAAAATAGCATATGGCATTAGATAAAATTTTATCGATCTCCGGAAGACCCGGGCTTTACCAACTCAAAACACAAACCCGCTCTGGTTTATTAGCAGAGTCGCTTGTGGATGGGAAGAAAATTACCGTAAGCGTGCGTCAAAATGTGAGCTTGTTGTCGGAGATCGCTATCTATTCGCTAACAGAAGAGGTTCCTTTAGGAGATGTATTCCAGAAGATTTTCGACAAGGAGGAAGGCAAAGAAGCCATCAGCCACAAGTCTTCCAAAGACGAGTTGGAGGAGTATTTCTTTGCTGTGATGCCCGACTATGACGAGGATCGCGTCTATCCGAGTGACATCAAAAAAATTGTACAATGGTACAATCTATTGGTGAAGAATGGGGTCACAGATTTTTCTACACAGGACGAAGAAGAAGCCGAGCAGGAAGGAGAATAATCCTTCTTTGTTTTATAGCAAGCACCGCGCTGCTTCTTGATTACGTTAATATTATTTCGGTTGTTCATCATTTTTGATAAGTTCCACGGGGCTTTTAAGCGGTAAATACTAGCTTTGTAGTATGAATGATAGACAAGCACAACTCAAGGCCTTTGATCGCTTACTGACCATTATGGATGAGTTGCGGGAACAATGCCCGTGGGACCGTAAGCAGACCATGGAATCGCTTAGGCACCTTACCATAGAAGAGACTTACGAACTTGGCGATGCCATCCTCGAGAACGATTTGGAGGAGGTTAAGAAAGAGTTGGGCGACCTGTTGTTGCATATCGTCTTTTATGCCCGTATCGGTAGCGAAACGGAAGATTTCGACATCGCCGATGTGTCCAATGACATTTGCGAAAAGTTGATTTCTCGTCATCCACATATCTATGGCGACGTAAAAGTAACAGACGCCAAACAGGTGCAGGAAAACTGGGAAAACTTAAAGTTAAAGGAAGGCAAAAAGAGCGTTTTAGAAGGTGTGCCTAAGTCGCTCCCGGCCTTGGTCAAGGCCAACAGGATTCAGGATAAGGTGGCCGGAGTAGGATTCGACTGGGAGGAACCAGCCCAGGTCTTCGAAAAATTACAAGAAGAGCTCGGCGAGCTTCAGGATGAGGTCCAAGCTGGTGATAACCAGGCCATAGAACAAGAATTTGGAGATGTGCTCTTTTCGATGATCAACTATGCCCGCTTTTTAAATGTAGACCCAGAAAATGCCTTAGAACGCACCAATAAAAAGTTTATCAAGCGGTTTCAGTACCTAGAAGGCAAAGCCAAAGAGGCGGGTAAGAGCCTTAAGGAGATGACCTTATCCGAGATGGATGTACATTGGGAAGCAGCAAAAAGTCTCTGATGTTATTACCGCTTGCGTAGGGCTCGAATTTTCTTTTGCTTCATCTGCCAAACTTCCAATTCTTGTTTCTGCTTATTGATGTTGTCATGAACATCCTTTACAAGAGGATTGTCGGGTCCTGCATTTTGGAAGAAGCCTAAGTTGTTCTCCAACTGTCTGATGGAGTCTTTGGTTTCAGAAATTTTCTTCCCGATAAAGAACTCTTCTTTTTGCATTCTACGAGGATCGTCATCGCCAGCCATGTTGCTGATTTTGCTCTCGAAGCGAATCATTTCTGTTTCTTCCTTCCCTAAGTTGAGCTTGCTATAGAAGCCATCGATAATTTTGTTAAACCTCTTATCGATACCCTTTTGCTTAAACGGAACACGTCCCACATTTTTCCAAGCAGATACCTGTTTTTGGATGGTCTGTAGGTCTTGCTCCTGATCGCCACTGAGTTCTAGGCCTTCTAAAGCCTTTAGCATGGCAGTCTTCTCTTCGAGGTTGGTCTGTTCTTCTTTGCTCGCCTGGTTACGTTGGGAGTGAAGTCTATCGAAGTAGTGGTTACAGGCATCTTTAAAAGACTTCCAAACACTATCACTATCCTTTCGCGGAACATGGCCGATGGCCTTCCAGTCGTTTTGGATTTTTTTCATCAAGGCAGTAACAACTTCAAAATCGTCACTGTCTTTGTTTTCCTCTGCTATTTTTATAAGCTCACGTTTCTTAGCTAAGTTGCTAAATTGTTCCTTCTTCTGATTCTTATAAAAACCGTTCTTTTCTTTGTTGAAATTTCGCGTAGATTCCTTGAATTCGTTCCAGATTTCCTTGGCTTTGTTACGCGGAACTTTCCCGATTTCAAAGTATTCATCACGGAGTTTCTGAATCTTTTGAATGCTCTGTTGCCAAGCTCTATGGTTGGGTTTGGTAGATTCTGCCAAGCCTTTGATTTGTGCTACCAACGCTTCTTTTTTCTGAAGATTTTCTTCGAAGCTCGCATCCATATCCTTTAAAAACGCCTGTCGTTTGTCGTGGATTTTTTTAGTAGCGGCACTAAACTTTTGCCAGATCTCTTCCCGGTGTTCCTTTGCCACAGGTCCGATCTCTTCCTTCCACATCTTGTGCAACATCTGTAGTTCACGAAACGACTTGTTCGAGTCTTCAGATTCGGATAATTCTTCTGCCCGAGATACGATTTTTAACTTTTGTTCTAAGTTGTGTTTAAAGTCTAAATCGCGGAACTCACGATTTAAGTGAAGAAAGTCGTAGAAGTTCTCTACGTGATGTCGATAGGTGTTCCAGACCGTGTTGTACTTATCCCTTGGGATTTGTCCGGCCACGTGCCAACGATCTTGGATCTCCTTAAAATGCTTATAGGTGGTGTTGATGTTCTCCTCGGCGTTGAGCAGCCCCTTTAACTCTTCGATGAGCTCTTGTCTTTTCTCGTAATTGGCCTGAAGATCTTTCTTTAGATTTTGGTAGTAGTGGTTGCGCTTTTCTTTATAGTCGAAGTAGAGCGAATTAAAATTCTTCCGCAATGGAGTGCTGTAATGGAAATCGATAAGGTTACCTCCCCCTGCGACAAACTCCTCCTTTTTTTGCGCTTGTTCTTCATTAAAGCGAGCGCCGAATTCGCTACGGATTTCTTCTACTTCATGCTTTATATCTTGCACGGGTTTAGCCAACAAGAGCTGCTTTAAATGCTCGAGTAATTCCTCTTGAGATAGGGAATGATAATCTAAAGCCTGAGCTGCTTCTTCCTGATCGGTAGATGCTTCTTCCTCTTCGTTATCGATCTCTTTGGCTACTTCTTGAGGGAGTTCTTCAGAAACAGGTACTTCTGCCGTTTCTTCTGTTGTGGCTACCTCCTCTGGGGCGGCTTCGGGAGCTTCAGCCTGAGGCACTTCTTCTTCTGGTGGAGCCTCGGAAGTCTGGCTTAGCGTATCAGCTTCTTGCGGGGCCTTCTCGGCCGATTCGCTTTTAGGAGTAGTTTCCTCTGGTGAAGCTTTAACCTCCGGTGTTTCTGGATTTACCGGTTTACTTTCTTCTTCGGGTTGCAATTTTTTGTCGGACATCTGTTTCGATGTTAAGGGTTCGTCTAAAGTCGAAAGGTACTATATAGACCTAAGACCGCAAAGACAGACCTAGCATTTTGAGAAATAATTAAGAATTCCAATAGGTCCAAGCCTTCAGGGCCTGATACTCCAGCATTTTTTGGCCGTTGACCACCTGGCAACCTTGGTCTAGCCCATTTTGCATAAAGCGGGTAACAGATGGGTTATAGGTTAGGTCGAAAAGCAGCTGCTGAGGTCCCAAAAGTTCGTAGGGAATGGGCGGATATGCGTCGGTGTTAGGATGGGTGCCCAAAGGGGTCGTATTGATAATTAAGGTTGCCTTGGCGAAGGTGGATGCATCTAAATCGGCATAGGTAATGTCGCCCATTTCTCGCTTTCGCGAGACCACTTGGTATGCGATGTTCATGGTATTCAAGACATATCGAATCGCTTTAGAAGCCCCGCCGCTGCCTAGAATTAGCGCATTTCGATGGCTCATGCCTTGTTCGGAGAGTGAACGAGCAAAGCCATAATGGTCTGTATTGTAACCGATCCATCGACCGTCTGCCAAGAGTTTAATCGTATTGACCGCTCCGATCTTTTGAGCTTCCTTATCGAGGCCGTCTAGGTAGGGGATGATGGCCTCTTTATAAGGAATGGTGACGTTTAACCCAGATAGGTTTTTAATCGTTTTAAGCTTGGGGATGGCATCTAAATTCGGAAGATCAAAATTTTCGTATGTATGAAGCAGCCCTTCGTCTTCGAACTTTTGTTCGAAAAATCCTTTGGAAAAGGAATAATCTATATCGCACCCGATAAGCCCGTATCTAGCCATTTCGAATACTTTTTTTGTGATAAACATCTAAGGCCAATACAATTCCAATTCCAAAAAGGATAAAGAAAATTGCAATCCAAGTATCACCGCTACTTAAATCTGGGAAGTATCGCTGGTAGCCAGCAATGATTTCTTCTCCATCGCTATCCAATCCCATTTGCTTGTGTTTCCAGGGCCATACGACTCCTAAAGAGCCTGTGATAAAACCGATGATAACAGCGAAGGTGGTCTTTTTATAGTGCTTTAAGAGGTAGCCCAAAAAGTGTGAAAGTGTCACCAAACCAACCATGGAGCCGATCGAGAATACCACTAAAATTTTTAATAGTCGGACCCTTTCTGCATTTTCTGTAAAACTAAAATCGCCTTGAAACCATTCTGCTAGGGTATCGTATAAGGCGTTCACCGCGTCTACCAAAAGCAAGACATAATTCCCCAAAAGAATTAGAATAAAGCTACCGGACAAGCCCGGAAGGGTCATCCCACTAACGCCTATGATTCCGCAGAAAAACACAAAAAGCAGGTTGTCGTTTTCGCCGGCAGGCTCTAAAAAACTGATGCTTACCCCTGCGAGGATGCCCAGAAACAAAAAGGCCATATAGCGTTTACTCCATTGCCCAAAACCCTTGCCTACATAATAGATCGAGCCGATAATCATTCCGAAGAAAGCACTCCAAACGTATAATTCGTAATGTACCAGTAGGTAATCAAGCAGTTTAGACACGCTAAAATAACTGATAACCATCCCCAAAATGAGCAGTCCTAAAAACGGCCCGTTGATGTATTGCCAAAAGCTTTTAAAGCGACCGTTGATAAGCAATTTGAAGGCCTTGCCATTGATCTTTTGAAGGGAGTATATAAACTCTTCGTAAAAGCCAGCAACAAAAGCGACCATGCCTCCCGAAACGCCAGGGACTTTGTTGGCAGCGCCCATAACCAGTCCTTTGAGTACCAACCATGTTTTATCAGAAAACGACCGTTCTTCGTACATTTTATACCTTCTTTTTGCCTGCCACCCACTCGAGGGCGAAGATGATGATAAACCCGGCAAATGCCGCGCAGATGGCAAAGGCGATCTGCGGATCTATGCCCTGATTGATGTTGGAGAAGCGGATGGGACCAATGCTTTGCTCGAGCACTACTTTTAGTGACTCGAAGTCGTTGAGTTGTTGTTGGTATACAGAAAGCGTTCCCAACTCGGAAACTTCAGAAAATGGACGCACAACACCTGCACTTTTATCGAAAACCGATATGGTTTCCTTCCAAGGCCATATTTTGTTAAGCGAGCCGATGATAAACCCTGTAAGTAAGGCCAAGGTGGTATTCTCATAATGTTTAAACAGCCACTTAAGGAGTCTACTAAAACTGAGCAAACCGACGACGGCTCCAGCCACAAATAAACCAATTCGTTTGATATCTAAATCGTGGATGGCATCACTGAGGGTTTTGTAGGCCCCGAGAATAACCAGAATAAAGGAGCCAGAAATCCCAGGGAGGATCATGGCACAGATCGCAACGGCGGCGGCAAAGAACAAAAACCAGGGGTTGTCGTTGCTTCCTAAAGAGGGCAAGGTGGTGACATAATACGCGATACCTCCCCCTAAAATTAGGGCGATCACCGTGATAGGTTTCCAAAATTTTATCTGTTTCCCCACATAGATGATACTGGCGACAATCAATCCAAAAAAGAAAGACCAGATTAAAACAGGGTGCTGTTCTATTAGAAATTTGGCAATGCGCATAAAGCTTACATAGCTCACCAAAATTCCACTGAGCAAAGCGAGTAGAAAATTCCCGTTGATCTTCTGCCAAAATGCAGAAAATCCATCTTGCTTCCACACTTTAAACAAACGTGGGTGAACATTGGCGATGGTGCTCACCAATTCTTCGTAAATCCCAGAGATAAATGCGATGGTTCCACCAGAGACTCCTGGGACCGCATCGGCAGCTCCCATAGCCATCCCCTTAAGGGAAATTAGCATGTATTGTTTGAGTGTTCTTGCGGGCATGACAGCTATAAACTTAGAAGCCCAAAAATAGGGAAATTACAACGAAGCCCGTTTGTGGTCTTTGATTAATTGTTGCACCCTTTTCTTGACAAAAATGTTTGGGAATAGCTCTTCTATAATCAAACTAAATTCGTCGTCTAGGTCCAGTCCATTCTTGAGGTGAAACTCTCCTTTGTTGTCTTCTAATTGCTTATAATATAGCCCAGCCAGTCTGTATTCGATCTCTGCATTTTCTGGATAGAATTCTGTAGCCTGCAACAAATTATTGATGGCTGCATCGTACTCGCCCAATTCGATGAGGATATCGCAACGAGACAACCAGGTTTCCATTTCGTAATTGCCCAATTCGATGGAACGTCTAAACCCATGCTCGGCCTCCTCGAACAAACTCAAGCGCTTGTTTATTTTGGCATAACGCTTCCAGTAGAGCACGTTTTCTGTGTCAATATTTAACGCTTTCTCTATATAGTACAGGGCCTTTTGGAAATTCTTTTTGCGGTAGTAAAAGTCTGTAATGGCAATCCATCCTTTGTCTAACAAGGAGTCTTCTTCTACACATTTGGTGAAAAACTGCAAGGCCAACTCTGCGTTGCCTAATTTTTCGTAGCATTTACCAATGCGCAAGAGGGCAAAGGAAGTAGGATCGTCCAATCCAAGTGTTATCGAATAGCTTTCTATGGCCAACTCGTACTCCTTAAGCTGTTCTAATACTTTCCCTTTTTCTAGGTAAGCTCCAATAAATCGATCGTCACTGATAATTGCAAAATCGAAGGCGGCGAGCGCTTTTTGGTATTCACCAAGGCCAGAGTATTGTTTCCCGACTTGATGCCAGGCTACTTCGCAATAGGGATGTACGTTTAGAAAATCGTTTAGAAAATCGATGGCCTCGGCATGCTGCTCCATAAAGTCGAAGCAATAAATAACATTGTATAAGGCAGAGTAATCCGTATCGTCGCGTTCTAGACACTTCATAAAAAAGTATTTAGAGTTTTCGTAATCCTCTAAATAAAGGTGCTCCATCCCAAGCATGGCCAAAACATCGGTTTCATCCGAGGTGATTTCTAAAGCCTTTTCTAACAAGCTAATCGCTTTTTTATGTTCGTCGCGACGTGAGAGAATATTGGCCTTTTGGATGTAGATTTCTTCGTTAGAACGCTCCAGAAGGTAGAGTTCATCCAGGAGGGCTTCCGCCCGATCCAATTCGCCTTCGAAAACGTGCATCTCTACTTGAAACAATTTGAGGTTTGTCGAGGTGGGATGCTGCTCCAGACCTAGCCTGGTAGCCTTCTTGGCGAGGGCGATCTTTCCGTTTTCTAAATAATGTTGAATGATCTGTTCGAACTCTTCGGAGTCGAAGAAATACACATTATTAGTCTTTAACATGGATTCGAAGCGGGAAAGAGAAAAGTTGTTATGCTCGTTAGGGCTTAATTGCATATAAAGCGGTTTAACGTTTTCTTCTAATTAAAGATACTAATGCCTGTATCTGTTCAAGAGTCGTGCCCTTTTTGTTGTTAACAAGCTTATTAACACAGCTTTAAGAGGGTAAATTGCTGATAATTAAACGATTGATTAATTAAGCCGATTAGGACAGATCATCCATCACTTCGGACAGTATGGCACATCCGTCGCGGATCTCTTTTTCAGAGATGGTCAAAGGAGGGGTTAAGCGGATTGCTCGGCCTTCAAAAAGCAGCCAAAATAGGATGAGCCCGCGTTCTTGGCATTTTAAGATAATCTTGCTCGCCAATTCCGGATTATCTACCATTAGTGCCAACATCAATCCACGACCACGAATTTCTTTTACGGATGGGTGGGAGGTTAGTAATTCCCGGATTAAGGTCTCATGGGCTAAAGCTGTTTGCATATAATCGCCGTCTAAGACCTCTTTTAGCGTAGCCAAACCGGCCGCAGCAATGACGGGATGCCCGCCAAAAGTAGTGATGTGACTCAATTTAGGATCGGTCAACTCACTCATATGTGCCTTAGAGGCCGTAAAAGCGCCAATTGGAAAACCGCCGCCTAAACCTTTGCCCGTTACTAAGATGTCTGGGACCACATCGTAGTGCTCAAAACCAAAAAGCTTTCCTGTACGTCCAAATCCGGTTTGTATTTCGTCTAGTATAAGAAGGGCGCCAACTTGTTCACAGCGTTGTTTTACGGCTATTAAATAGCCCGCATGTGGTTCGATAAAACCAGCACCACCTTGAATGGTCTCTAGTACGACCGCAGCCGTTGTTGATGTTATCTGCCCTAAGGCGGCAAGATTGTTAAATGGGATGGCCTGGCAATTTTCCATTAGAGGCTCGAATGCTGTTTTGCGTTCATGGGTCCCCATAATGCTGAGTGATCCCATGGTATTGCCATGATAAGCCTGTTCTGCATAGACCATTTCTACGCGGCCGGTGAGCTTCCGAGCAAGTTTTAAGGCACCTTCTATGGCCTCGGTGCCGCTGTTTACCAAATAAGTGCTGTCTAAGGGCTGCGGAAGTTGTTCTGCCAATAATTTGGCCAAGGCTACTGGTGCCTCTTGTATATATTCACCATAAACCATTACATGGGTATAGCGCTGCATTTGATCTTTTACCGCCTTTAGAATCTTTGGGTGGCTATGACCCAAGGTACAGGCAGAAACCCCTGCCACAAAGTCTAAATAAGCCTTGCCGTTTTTGTCGTAGATAAAACTTCCCGACGCGTGGCTCACTTCCAATGCCAATGGATTGGGAGAGGTCTGAGCCTGGTATTTTAAAAAATCTTCTTTCACTCCTCTTTGGTCTTTGTCTCTGGAGCTTTTTGTTTTTTTTGCTGAAGTGAATCGACCTGGGTTTTGAACTTGGGGTCATCCGGTCGTTCCTGTAGGTCTTCTAAATCCAGTTTGGAGGCTTCTGGAATTGTAGGTTCGTCCTTGGTATTTGAAGGCGCTTCAAAAAAAGTGCCTTCGTCCTCGGGCAAAGGAATCCCTTTAATTTTAGGCAATACCGGTGGAGGTTTGTCTTTAAACAAGTCTTTTTTACTAAGCAAGCGTTCTTCACCCCGCCAAATAAAACCAGGTAAAATACGGGCGTTTTCAGGCAGATCAGACTCTGGGTAAACAAAGCCCGGAACCTTGTTTACAAATTTCATCCCGACAATTTTTTGCTGCTGCAAATACAGGTCGATGGAACTCGATCGAGTATTATCAATCCCTACGAGTTCCCCTGCATCGTTGCGGAAATAGTATAGGACTTCTGTGTTTTTAACGATGTTTACGGTGTCGAGTTCGTTGTTGGTAAATAGTCCCGTGAGATATTGTCCCTTCACCTGATTGTATCCGATGCTGTCTTTTTGTACTAAAAAGGCGTTGTTAAACACCTTTAAGGTGTCTAGCTCTTCTGTTTGTTTGTTAGAAATAAGGTGAATGGTATCTCCGGTCATTTGGTTTTCGCCACTCCATAGCACAGGACGTCGAATCAGTTTTGTAATGCCAATTTGCTGGTCGATATAAATAGAATCGCATTTACCGCTGGTGGGCTCTTCGCCTTCCAATCCTTGTTTAAACATACGCGCCCTATAAAAGCCACGGATAATCCTATGTTCTGGCTTACCTGTAACCCTTAGGGTATCTGCATGCACAAACACAGAATCGTTTTCTTGGAGAGTTATGGCAACTGCCCGCTTGGTGATAAATACAGAGTCTTGGTCGCGGTAAACCTCTGCATAATGCCCTCTAATAAAGCTTTGGTTAATGGTATCTATCACCCGGATATTATTGGTGGCCGAAGCAAAGCTGCGGTTGCGATCAAAATAAATGCTATCGCCATAAAGGGTTCTATTTTCGTAGTCCACCCGTGAGTTTTTTACAAAATAGCCCTTGTTACTCCGCGTATTGTAAAAGCCTCTTTCGCAATAAACCGTACTTGTCGTGCTTTCTATACGCGATTCACCATAAAGGTAAGCCCCACCAGATTCCGAATAAAAATCCAACTGCGGTGAGTAAACAGTATATTCTGGGTTTTTAATTTGGACGTTAGATAAAAACTGGTATTTCTTGGTTTCGGCAAAGTAACGTCCAATGCGGCTGGTAAGGGTACTGGCCGTATCGCGCACCGTTCCACCGCTTCTATAATAGGCCTGTTGTTTCACCCGGTCGAAGTATAGGGTGTCTGTTCTAAGGGTGGTGGTTGGCTCTGTTAATACCACATCACCGCTGGCGAATGCGAAAGAAGTATTGCCATTGTATTCTGCGTATTTGCTACGCATCTTCATGCTGTCGCCTTGCTGTATGCGTACGCTTCCGTAGGCTTTTACAAAGTTCTCATCGAAGTAAACAAAGGCTTGGTCGCACCACATTTCCACCCCTTCATGGACAATATATACCTGTCCTTTATTGTCTCGGGTGTAGATAACGGCATCTGGGAATTCGGGCTTTTTTTCGAAGTATCCAGATTTAACGGTCACCTTGGTCGTCTGGGTGGTATCCGGTTCGATCACATTAACCTGTGCCAAGGCCATAGGCCCTGTCAGGAGTGACAAAAACAATAAGATGGTCGATATTTTCAAACTTCCGGCATTCACTTTCAGTAACGAAAATACCAAACAATTCTTGTTTAGCGCAAAATCGTTTGCGTACGATCTGGCCCGACAGATACAATCTTGATCGGCACTTCCAATTCTTTTTCTAGGAATTCGATGTAATCATTCAACGCCTGTGGCAGTTCAGAGGCATTGGTCATTTTCGTGAGGTCTTCTTTCCAACCTGGCATTTCTGTATAAATCGGGCTTACATTTTCGCTTTCGATATTATACGGAAGATGCTCGATAGTGGTTCCTTTGTATGTGTAGGCCGTACAAATTTTTAATTTGTCAAAACCGCTTAACACATCCCCCTTCATCATCATCAGCTGGGTCACTCCATTTACTCGAACAGCATATTTTAGCGCAACTAGGTCCAACCAGCCACAGCGGCGAGGTCTTCCAGTAGTGGCGCCAAATTCGTTCCCGACTTTCGCCATGGTCTTCCCATAGTCATCAAATAATTCGGTGGGGAAGGGGCCACTTCCTACCCGGGTGGTATAAGCCTTAAAAATTCCGAATACCTCTTTGATAGCTCCCGGAGCAACACCCAGTCCGGTACAGGCACCTGCTGCAGTGGTATTGGAGGAAGTTACGTAAGGATACGTTCCAAAATCGATATCGAGCAGCGATCCCTGCGCACCTTCTGCCAAGATAGATTGCTCTTGGCGTTGAGCCTGATGCAGGTATTCTTCGCTATCGATAAAGGTTAGTTCTTTTAAAACATTAATCGCTTCAAAGAAATCGGCTTCCAACTCTTTAAGGTCGTATTCCATCTTTACATTGTAGAAATCGATCATGGCTTCGTGCTTGTTGGCCAAAGCACGGTACTTTTCTTTCCAATTGTTCATTTCTATATCCCCTACACGAATACCGTTACGTCCGGTCTTGTCCATATAAGTCGGGCCAATTCCTTTTAGAGTCGAACCGATTTTGGCTTTCCCTTTGGAAGCCTCACTTGCCGCATCCAACAAACGGTGTGTAGGAAGGATTAAATGCGCCTTTCTAGAAATCAGGAGAGTTTTCTTGATGTCCAGATCGAACTGCTTTAAGTTGTCCAGCTCTTTTTTAAAGATCACGGGGTCGATCACAACTCCATTACCGACCAAATTGATAGCGTTTTCGTGAAATATCCCGCTGGGAATGGTATGAAGTACATGCTTGATTCCGTCAAATTCTAAGGTGTGCCCTGCATTGGGCCCTCCCTGAAAACGGGCAATAATGTTATAATTTTTTGTAAGTACGTCGACGATTTTTCCTTTTCCTTCGTCGCCCCATTGCAATCCGAGTAGCAAGTCTACTGCCATAAATTAAGTATTGGATGGTTTTCGATTTCCGTAGAAATACAGGGAATGGTTCGTTATTTCTATATCAAAGACCTCTTCGATGGTCTTTTTGATGGTTTGGATTCTGGGATCGCAAAATTCGATTACCTCGCCATTGGCCAATATCACATGATCGTGCTGCTTGTCGAAATAGGATTTTTCGTAATGTGCTTGGTTTTGACCAAACTGGTGCTTTCGTACTAATCCACATTCTAGTAAGAGCTCTATGGTATTGTAAAGGGTTGCGCGACTTACCCTGTAGTTCTTGTTCTTCATGTTGATGTACAAGGACTCGATGTCGAAGTGATCATCTTGCTCGTAAATCTCTTGCAAGATGGCAAACCGCTCCGGGGTCTTTCGATGGCCGTTTTCCGTTAAGAAGCCGGTAAAGACATTCTTGACGACTGCCTGATTATTCGATTCCAGATTTGTGCTCATTAGAAGGTGCAAAGTTACTTAATTTACTGACGTGTAACTTTATCTATACCGTTTATTTTTTTGATGTTTTTGATGAGGTTTTCCAAGATGGATGTGTTCCTAACCACCACAGTTATAGTTCCTTTAAAAGTACCATCGTCTGTGTCAAAATGGACACTCTTCATGTCGATATGATGATTGCTAGACACTACTTTAGTTACATTGTTTACCAGGCCGATCGCATCGATGCCAGAAATGTTTAATATCGCCTTAAAGTCTTGCTGTGTAGAATCGATCCACTTGGCCGGCATAATCCGGTAGCTATAATTGCTCTGTAGTTGCAAGGCGTTAGGACAATTCTTTTTATGCACTTTGATCCCCTCGTTTACGGTCACAAATCCAAAAACGTCATCGCCGGGGATTGGGTTGCAGCAATTGGCCATTTTATAGTCCAATTTATCCTCTTCCTTCCCAAAGACCAATTGATCGAATTTTTGAGTGATCTCTTCCCGGTCGATGTCCTCTGGGGTAGAAGGTCTTCTAATTCGATTCTTAAAGAAGCTCACCAGGGCATTATTGCGCGAAGCGACAAATTCTTTAAGCATTTGGTTGTCGATAATTCCGGCACCTACTCTATAGAACAGGTCCAAACTGGTCTTTAGCTTAAAATGGTTGACCAACTGGTTAATCGTCTTTTCGTCTAGGGTGATTTTTAACGATCGCAGTTTTCGGGTAAGTACCACACGTCCTTCGGCGGCGATCTGCTTTTGTTCATCCTTAAGCGAAGATTTAATCTTCGAACGAGCCCGCCCGGTGGTTACATAATTGATCCAGTTGGCAGAGGGCTTGGTTTTTTCGGAAGTAATGATCTCTACCTGGTCCCCACTTTTTAACGGATGGCTTAGCGGGACTAACTTTCCATTGACTTTGGCCCCACGGGTATGCAAACCTACTTCGGTATGTACATGAAATCCAAAGTCTAACGCAGTAGATCCCTTAGGTAGCGAATAGAGGTCTCCCTTTGGTGAGAATACAAAGATCTCTTTGGCATAAAGATTTAGCTTAAATTCTTCAACAAAATCTACAGCGTTTACCTCGGCATTCTCTAAGGTATCTTGCAGTTTGTTTAGCCAATCGTCTAGGCCGCCATCGTCCTTGTCGTTGTTTTTGTATTTGTAATGGGCAGCATAGCCCTTCTCTGCGATTTCGTTCATTCGCTCGCTGCGAATCTGTACCTCTACCCATCGGCCTTTTGGTCCCATCACCGTTATATGTAAGGCTTCGTAGCCGGTGCTTTTTGGAGAAGAAATCCAATCTCTAAGCCGCATGGGGTTGGGCCTAAAATGATCGGTGACTATAGAATAGATCTTCCATGCCAAAAACTTTTCATTGTCTAGGTCACTTTTATAGATAATCCGAACTGCAAATTTATCGTACACCTCGTCGAAGCTCACGTTCTGAGCGAGCATCTTTCTGCGGATTGAAAAGATGGATTTTGGGCGGCCCTTTATATCGTAGTTTAGTTTTTCGGCATTGAGAGAGGCTTCGATTACGGCTGCAAAGTCCTTGATATAGGCATCTTGCTCCTCCTTGCTTTCGTTCATCTTTTCCAAGATGTCTGTATATACCTCTGGTTCGGTATACTTCAGCCCCAGATCTTCCAATTCGGTTTTGATGTTGTACAAACCGATTCGGTGGGCCATGGGCGCATAGATATACAAAGTCTCCGAGGCAATCTTCACCTGCTTATGCGGAGGCATAGAGCCCATGGTCTGCATATTGTGCAGGCGGTCGGCTATCTTGATGATAATTACCCGGATATCCTCGTTAAGGGTAAGCAGCATCTTCCGAAAGTTCTCTGCTTGTAAGGATACATCGCCTTCATATTCTATGGCGGCAATTTTGGTTAGGCCATCTACAATGCGGGCCACCGTTTCGCCAAACATTTGCTCGAGGTCTACCAAGGTATACTCGGTATCTTCTACAACATCATGTAGCAAGGCTGCTGCTATGCTGGTAGCATCTAGGCCGATCTCCGAGGCGACTATTTTGGCTACGGCAATAGGATGAAAGATATAGGCCTCACCACTTTTGCGACGTTGGTCCTTATGGGCGTCTACGGCAACATCAAAGGCAGAGCGGATCAGCTTCTTATCTGCAGCGCTAAGCGTGCGATAACTGATCTTGAGCAATTCTTTGTATTGCTTGGCAATCTCCTTGTTCTCTTCTTCTATCAGGGCCTCTGTCATATTTTAAAAATACAATATTCCACTTAACTAGCAACAAATTACGCGCCAAGTTAAGCAGTGGAAGAAAGCGGCCTAAAAGTGCTCTAAAGTTCCTTAAGTTCTGTCATTCGCTGTAAAAGCGTAGGGTGGGAGTAGTGCACAAAAACATAGGCTGGGTGCGGGGTAAGGTTGCTCATGCTGTTTCCAGAGAGCTTTTTAAGGGCCCCGACCAAGTGGGTGCCAGAATAGGTCATTTTGGCATAGGCATCTGCCTGATACTCAAATTTTCGAGATAAAATATTCATCAAGAGGCCTGTAAGCTCAGAAAGAGGGGCATAAAGCACCCCAAAGGCGATAAGTCCGATATGGAAGGAAGGATCTTGCACTCCAAGGGCCTGCGATAACAGTGGGCTGCTTACCATCAAACCTAAAATCCAAAAGGTAAGCCCCATGGTGATAATCGACAGACAAACGTTGATCAGTACATGTTTCTTTTTGTAATGTCCTACCTCATGTGCCAAAACCGCGACGACTTCTTCCTCACTTAAATCATTTATAAGGGTATCGTAAAGGGTTATGCGTTTTTCTTTACCGAAACCGCTAAAGTAAGCATTGGCCTTGGTGCTGCGTTTAGATCCATCAATTACAAAGATGTTGTTTAATTCGAAGCCTACTTTTTTTGCGTAGTCTTCTATGGCCGTCCTTAGCCCCGATGTTTCTAAAGGTGTTTGTTTGTTAAACAGAGGCACGATCAGCCTCGAGTAAAATAGGGTCATAAACAGGCTAAAGGCCGCCACTAGTCCCCAGGCGTACAGCCAAAAGTTGGCTGGGTCTTGGAGAAAGAACCACATGATTCCGGCCAATAAACCACCACCTAAGAGCACTCCTAAAAATGCCCCCTTAATTTTATCTCCAATAAAGGTTCTTAAACTGGCTTTATTGAAACCAAAGCGCTCCTCGATCACAAAGGTGCTGTAATAAGAAAAAGGCAAGTTGACGATTCCGTTAGCGGCCATCAATAGCCCGAAGAACAATAAGGCAATTACAATAGGATGATCGGACCACTGTCTGACTAAGGTGTCTAGCCAGGCAAATCCGTCTAAAAAGAAAACTACCAAGGTGAGTATAAGGGATAAGCTAGCCCTTATTGTAGCAAACTGATGCCGCGTTTTTTTATACCGCTGAGCCTCTTGGTATTTCTCTGGTGGGTAGACGTCCTTTAAAGGTTCTGGAATAGCTTGGTCGAACAGATTGGCATTTAGCTTATCCAGGACCTTATCTACAATAAAATTGAGCAGAATAATACCGATAATTAGGTAAAAAAGTTGATCGGGGCTCATAAGGGCAAATTGCGTTGTCGTTTGGCCTCGAAGATAAGTATTCCGGCGGCCACAGATACATTCATAGAATCTATTTCACCTTCCATGGGGATAATGACGTTGGCGTTGGATTGTCCTCGCCAAGGTGCGCTTAAACCGTCTGCCTCTGTTCCGACTACCAGGGCACAGGGCCCAGAATAATCTACCTCCAAATACGACTGGGCTTCTTGTAATATGGCCGAGTATATAGCGAAGTTGTTTTCTTTAAGATAGGCGATGATGTCTTCGGTCGAAGCTGTGGCCAGTTGGTTGGTAAATAGCGTGCCCACACTGCTTCGAACAATATTGGGGTTGTACAAATCTGTGCGGGGGTTAGCAAGAATCACTGCATCTAGGTTTGCCGCATCTGCTGTACGTAATAAGGCGCCTATGTTTCCTGGTTTCTCAGGGGCCTCGGCAATTAATACCAGCGGATCGTTCTTTTCGAATTTTAATGAGTTAAGACTATGATCGGCAGACTTGGCAATGGCCAGTATTCCTTCTGTCCCCGTCCGATAGGCCAATTTTTGGTACACTTCTGTGCTTATTTCTAAGACCTCGGCATTACCTAAGATCAGCGCGGAAATATCTCCTTCGAAAATTTCGGCAGAAAACAAAACAGTTTCCAGCCCAATGCCCCCTCGAATGGCCAACGAAATTTCTCGTTTTCCTTCTATTACGAACAAGCCCTGTTTTTTACGTTCCCGAGACTTTTCGGAGAGTTGTAGGTATTGCTTGACTATTTTATTATGAGTACTGGAAATTTGCTTGTACATAGGGCAAAGATAAATAACCAGTTTTATCTTTGACGAGATCTGGGAAAGGCTTATTTCTACCAGAGACAATGAGAATAAATGCATATCTTAGAAAAAAAACACATGAAAAGATTACGACAGTCCTTCCTAATGCTAGTAATATCCTTTGCTTTCTTCGGAACGGGCTATGCCCAAATAGAAGCTGGCGTGCCCGATGACTTAGTTCAATGTGATGTAAACAATCCTGGGGACGAAACCGAACTATTTGATCTCACGACCAACGAAGTACAAATCATCAATGGGAATTCTAATGTGGTTGTCACCTACCACATCACTTCTGGTGCTGCCCTAAGTGGTATTAATGCGTTGCCAAACCCAGAAAGCTACCAAAATATCGCCAATCCAGAACCTATCTGGGCACGTCTACAGAGTACGGCTGGGCAGGGCTGGAGCGTTGTGTCTTTTCAATTATTTGTCCCTAAGATTCCTGTCATCGCTGTTGCACCAGACAATATCTTTATCGATGAAGGCGATGGAAACGCCGAAGCGGATTTCGACCTCACAATCAATGAAGACCAGATGCTTGGAGGGGTGGACCCTTTCGATTTTCAGTTTAGTTATTTTACAACGGCCACGGATGCCTCTAATAATGAGAATCCTATCGGTGATCCAGAACAATATACCAACCAGACCAATCCGCAAACCATCTATGGTCGTTACGAATATGTGATTACCGGTTGTGAGGTAGAATTATTCGATTTCGAAATTCAAACCGATGGCGCGCTTGGGCTTTTGGATAACGCCTTTGACAGTATTGCACTATGGCCTAACCCTGCAGACCATTTAATTTCAATCTCTGGCCTATACCAAGGATTTGATTATGTAGTGGAAGTTCTAGATGTATCGGGTCGCATCGTGACCACCAAACAATCTGCTAATAACGAAAGTCTACAGTTAGACGTTTCTACCTTGGCACCCGCGGTGTATATAATTAGGGTGGTTTATGGGAAGCACGCTCGCAGTCTTATGTTCGTCCGTCGGTAGTCCCTATTTTTCGCTATAGATATCGATTAAAGCCTGCGAAACGTTATGCTTCCAGCATTCCCAGTCGTGGCCCCCATCGGTAATGCGGAGCTCGTTTTCTACCCCACGATTTAAAAACTCTTGCTGTAAAACAGCAACTACAGGGACAATGTTGTACGCGTCGTCATCGCCTACAGATAAATAATATTTTGGAAGCGCCGCATTTTCTGACAGTTGTCCCAATAAATTGGGATAGGCATAGGCCTGCCAAATGGAGTCGTTAAACACCCCTTCTTTTGCAAATACCGGAATCTTTCTGCTAGAGGACAGGGCAGGAGGAACAGGGTAGTATGCAGCAGGGCTCAGTAAGATCACTGCTTCAAAAAGATCTGGTTGTAGAAGCGAAAATCTAAGACCTCCATACCCTCCTGCAGAATCGCCAGCCAATAAGAGGGTACCGTCCCAAACCTTTCCATATTGCTGTTTAATCGCAGGCAGCCATTCTTGCAAGAAGAAGTCCTCCATGTTTTCTTGACTGTTTACATACCAACTATTGCCTGCATTGGCCGACACGGCAATGCTGGGTGGAATATTGTTAATAGCTATTAGCGAATCGAGTAAGGCCGCAGCATTACCCTCTTCCTCCTGAAACCAGTCCATATGGTCGCCTCCATGGCCATGCAACAAGATTAGCAAGGGATATTTTCCTTCTTGGGCATCAAAACTCGGAGGCAAATAATGGTTGGTAGCCACCGACCTTCCTAAAATATTACTTTGAAAAGTTTGTTCTAAAACAGCACCGGCGGTCGTCTCGACGGGAGATGTATTATGGGTGTTGGAGTTACCATCCTTGCAGGAAGCGAAAAACATACTTCCTGCAAGCAGTAATAATCCAACTTTAAATCTATTCTTTACTCGCCTCATATTTTTCAGAATAGCGGTTCCACAGGGCTGTCTGATGGGTTTCCAAAGAGATCATTCGACCATCGATAAATGCATGTGTTAGCTGATTGGTTCGCATATCCAAGGCATCACCTTCGCTAATAAATAGGGTAGCGCTTTTACCCACCTTTAAACTACCGTAGCGATCGTCGATCCCTAAAATTTTAGCCGTATTGCTGCTTATCAGCTGCAAGGCGGTTTCTTTATCCATGCCTTGACCGACCACTTGCCCCGCATAAAACGCCAGATTACGGGTTTGGAAGTTGCTCATGCCTGCGTTCTGCAGGCCGACCAATAAACCTGCATCGGTAAGCAGTTTAGGGTTTTTATAGGGTAAATCGTAGTCGTGGTCGTCCATAGTAGGTACCGCATGAGTTTGCCCAATTAACACCGGAATATTGTGCTGCTTTAAGAAGTCGGTGACTTTATATGCCTCGTAGCCTCCTACCAAAACAAGGTCCTTGATACCGGCCTTCTTTAGTTGGGTAATAGCGTCCATAATCTCTCTTTGTCCATTTGCATAGACATATAATTTTTGACTTCCATCGAATAAGCCCTGCATGGCTTCGTAACTCTCGTTACGCGCCTCGGGTGTCGATTTGCCATAAGTCATCGAACTAGCTATGTAATCAGTCACAGCTTTGGTTTGCTCTGCATAATTTTTATTCGGGCGCCATCCGCGTTCTTCTCCTGCCCACCAGCGGCCTCTTCTAAAACTGTTTGGCCAGTTTAAGTGGATTCCATCATCTGTTTTTACAGCGGCATCTTCCCAATTCCATGCATCCAATTGTACGATGGTCGAGGTTCCCGAAATTCGACCTCCTTTAGGAGTGCTCTGTGCTAGTAAAACACCATTGGGGCGCATGCTTTCTACCACACGACTTTCGGCGTTATAAGCGATAATGCTGCGGATGTTTGGGATAAAATCCCCCATCTCGTCTTGGTCATTGCTGGCTCTAACCGCATTTACTTCAATCAGCCCGAGCGATTTGGCTGGAGCGATAAACCCGGGATAGACGTGTTTGCCATGGGCATCGATGATTTCTCCTTTGATAGGCCCAGAAGGCCCACTTATGGTAGTAATGACACCATCCTCAAAAATGATGATACTGTTTTCCATTACCGTTCCATCGCCCAAATGAGCTGTGGCACCCTGTATGGTAATCGCTCCTTGTTGTGCAGGAGCTGGCGTTTGTTGGGCCATTAAGTTTAACCCAACCAAAATACTTGCGATAGTCGATATAATACTTATTCTTTTCATGGTTGGATTAATTAATGGTTTCACAATGGAAGTCGATTTTGTCTTTCTTTTTGGGTGGTTGTGTTTTACCACCCCCGGATTTTTCTTCCAGCATCATTCCGATCAACTTGGCACGTTCTGCCTTTATGGCTTCTCGTTGGCGTTTGTCCGCCTCCAGGTCAAAATAAACGGCTCCTTCTATCAGGGTCTTTTCTGCCTTGGCATAGACAGAGAGCGGATGAGCACTCCAAAGGACCAAATCGGCATCTTTTCCTTCTTTAATACTTCCCACTTTTTCGTCTAGGTGAAGCAATTTGGCCGGGTTGATAGTCACCATCTTCCAAGCTTCTTCCTCGCTCATCCCACCATATTTAACGCCTTTGGCTGCTTCCTGATTAAGCCTGCGAGACATCTCGTCGTCGTCGCTATTGATAGCCACAGTAACCCCCACTTTTGCCATGATGGCTGCGTTGTATGGGATGGCATCATTTACTTCGTATTTATAGGCCCACCAGTCGCTAAAGGTAGAACCGCCTACGCCATGGGCTTTCATCTTGTCGGCTACTTTATATCCTTCTAGTATGTGGGTAAAGGTGTTGATTCTGAACCCAAAACGCTCTGCGACTTTCATCAACATATTGATCTCGCTTTGCACATAAGAGTGACAGCTAATAAAGCGTTCTCCGTTTAATATCTCTGCCAGCACTTCCATTTCTTCGTCATAGCGATAAGCGGCACCACTCTTTTTCTTGGTGTCGTATTCTTGTGCTCGAGTAAAATAATTTACCATGACCTGTTCTACGCCCATTCTGGTCTGAGGAAAGCGGCTATAACTTTGCCAGTTGCTCTGTTTTACATTTTCTCCTAAAGCAAACTTGATAAACTTGGGCGAATTTGGAAAGATCAAGCCTTGGGCCGTCTCGCCCCATTTAAGCTTGATGATGGCAGAACGCCCTCCGATAGGGTTGGCAGAGCCATGGAGGATTTGGATGGTGGTAACTCCTCCTGCTACATTTCTGTAGATGTTCATGTCTTCTGGGTCGATCACATCTTCTATAGAGACCTCTGCGGAAGAATTATGACCGCCTTCGTTAATGCTCAGGGCTGCGATATGCGAGTGCTCGTCAATAATCCCAGCGGTTAAATGTTTTCCTGTAGCATCGATAACCGTAGCTCCCGAAGCGCTTAAATCTGTCCCGATGCTAGCAATTTTTCCGTCTTTAACTAACACGTCTGTATTTTCTATGATCCCGGCATCCTCACTAGTCCAAACCGTCGCATTTTTAAATAAATAGGTGTTCGCTTGCGGAAGCGATGTAAAACCATAACCCACATTTGGGTAGGTTACAGCCACCACCTCAGGCTGTTCTTTTTTGTCTTTCTTGTCTTCCTTTTTTGTGATATCTCCAGTACGGGTAGCCACAAAATTTGAATTCGAACCCTTTGGATCGGTTAATTGCCCGGCGATAGGTGCTCGTGCTTGGTCGATTAAGGCCTGCATTCTGTAGGTGCCCTCGTCTGTGATAGAAATAGTAAGCCAACCTTGGTCGTAGCTAATTTTAGAAACCACTTTATCCTCTTCTTTTTTAACGCTCAGTTTAGGCTTATTGGCCGTACCGCTAATCTCCAATTGATAGGAATTACCCGCCACATTTAAGGCATAATTCCCGTCGATCTCTTTTTTAGTCATATCGGAGATTACATGAGCCTTTCCTTGCACCCAGTTCTCGTAAATAATGGTAGACTTATCGAATATGGGTCCAGAGGTAATTAAGAAGTTCGCTTCTTTACCAGCGTCCAACGTACCTAAACGGTCGGCTGCCTCTAATTGGGCAGCTGGTACGGTGGTTACCGCAGCCAGGGCGTCAGCTTCGTCCAAGCCATATTTAATGGCTTTTCTAAGATTCGCCATAAAGGTCCCAACGTCTTTTAGTTTGTGGGTGGTAAGCGAAAACGCAACTTCATTTTCCGAAAGAATCTTTGGATTGGTCGGAGCCTGATTCCAATTCCGCATGTCTTCTATAGAAACATAACTCGCCGCATAGGGGTCTGTTACATCATAGGCTTTTGGAAAGTTTAACGGCAGTATGTAGCCGGCATTACTTGCCTTTATTTGTTCTATGGATTCGTATTCGTCTCCCCCGCCTACGATGATATAATTTAACCCAAAGGCATCGGCGATACCATCGGCACGCAAATCGTTGCCTTTGTCTCCGGCATAAAAGAAAGAAGGGAGCTCGCTATTGTCAATCATGGCTTCTATGGCACGGTCCTTTGTTTTGCTCGCTCCTGTTTTATACCAGTTGATGTCGTGATGCAATTGCCGCAGCAATGCCATAGAACCCATTAATGAACCTGGGTAGGATTGGCGGCTCGTGACACTTTTGGAGAATGAGAAAAATTGCCCCGATCTGTCGCTTAAAATTCGCTTAGCAGGGCCATCCTGGTCGTTAAGCGCAACCAGCACTCCAGTACCACGGGCAATGCCGTCCATCACATGGGTATTGGCTACGCCAAAACCAGCTTTCCGCATTTTTTCGGCTGCCTTTTCATCGTAGTTAAAAGAGGCGATTCCGTTGCGATCAGGTATAATGTGGTCGTTCCAATAGTATCCCTGCCGTTTGGCTTCGTACTGAGGGTTTCGCTGGCGCTCTGCTTTTTTAGGTTTGCTCATACCAAAGTCGGTATAAGGTTCTATAAAAGAAGGGTAAATGTGCTTGCCACTTAAATCGATAACCCTGCAGTTGTCGGGGATGTTTACCGATCGGCCAGAAGCGACAACTTTACCATCCTGTACAAGCAGGACACCGTTGTTGATTACCTTTTCTGGGCTGATGTGCAAGGTCACATTTTTAAATGCGGTGTAGTTATGATCTTCTTGTTTAAGACCATCATTTTTGGGGAAATACTCCTGTGCTGTGAGTGGTTGTAAGAGACCAAAACACAACAAGAGCCAGGCTAAATGTCTCATGTTATTTAGGTTGGATTATTGAATTCCTAAAGATAAGAAGTAGTAAAGGAAAAAGTAAGCTGCTGGCTTATATTAACAGCAATTTTGTGGATTAGAGCGGATGTTTTTCAAAGTAATTGACCACCAAGGCGACCATATAGCTATAGCTCATTATCCCTTGCTGTTGGTTGTTAGCTTTTAAAAACTGGTCCCAAAACAGTTTGGATACATCTTCAAGCGGGTTTTCGTAAGAAGCCCAAAATTCGCGCATCTCTCTGTAACTTTCCAGAATCCCAAAATTTACTGTTGGTAACAACCGACGATAACTGTCTATATCCCGTCGGGCCAATTCATTGATACAATACCGTAGTACAAATATGTAGCCCGTATACTTGATGTAGGGATCCGGATTATGAATGGTCGCTAAAGTGGCGATAAAGTTGGCCTCGTTTTCTGCTGCATAGCCCAGCTGATGCGCCTGCTCGTGGGCAGCCACTACGGGGAACTTATAAGTCTTAATCAAATTATTTACCTGCGCTTCACCGGTAAGCGGGTTGTAATACCCACTATAGCCCATATAGGTTAAGCCTAAGCTCCAGCCGCTCTTTTTTAAACTCAAGGCACGGTAAGAGAGTTCGGGATGTATTTTGGTCAATTCATGATAGCCATCTAAGGAGCTTTCGAATATCTGTTTTTGATCGTAGGGGAGTTCGATTTTCGTAGAATCTGCATAGCCCAATTCTCTATGTAAAGCATTGGCACGCTCTATAAGAACCTCTGTGATTTCCAATAGTTCCTCGGTGGTGTAATCTCTGTCTAGCTCAAGGCTTTTATGCAATGGCGGGCGATAATAGTTTAGCCCCCACATCAGGTTAAAAATAAAATAGATTACAGACACGCTCGCTAATATATCTAGCAGGAATCCCCTCGGGCCTCGCACCACCCGTTTGTAGTTTTTAAAAAACCACCGGATCAGGTAGATTCCCATCAAGGTGTAGAGCACATCGCCCACAGAAAATGGCACCCAACCAAAAGTGTATCGCAAAATGGTAGAGAAGAAAGGAAAGAAGCCGTTGCTGTAAACGGTTTCTACAAATTCTGGAAACTGTCTAAGTAAGAGTAGCGCCAGATACTGCAGGGGCAACAGGACAGCTAGGATGAACTTGGTTCTTTTTTTTCGCATAAATCGGCAGACCAAAGCCCGCTTTGGCCACCTAAAAATAAACAAAAGCTTGTAACTTTGTCATCTAATTTCATCAAACACCATTTTTATAACATGAATGAAGCCATCAGAGCCTTAGAACCAAGCGCCGTCTGGAACCACTTTAGCGATTTAAATGCGGTACCTCGAGCCTCTAAAAAAGAAGAACGCGTAATCCGGTTTATGACCGATTTTGCCGATAGCCTTGGCCTCGAGTCTATGGTAGACCATGTAGGAAATGTAATTATTCGTAAGCCTGCTACTCCAGGGATGGAAGACAGAATGCCCATAGTGATGCAATCGCATTTGGATATGGTACATCAAAAGAATGCGGATACCGATTTCGATTTCGATACCCAAGGAATAGAGATGTACGTAGATGGAGATTGGGTACGTGCCAAGGGTACGACCTTAGGAGCGGACAATGGGTTGGGCGTGGCTACCATTATGGCTGTTTTGGCCTCCGATGATATTCCGCATCCTGCTGTCGAAGGCTTGTTTACCATAGACGAAGAAACAGGAATGACCGGAGCTATAGGCTTGCAGGGAGGGATTTTACAAGGGGATATACTCCTAAATCTTGACACCGAAGAGGATGACGAAATTGGCGTAGGTTGTGCCGGCGGTGTAGATGTTACGGCCAATGGTAGCTATTCGACAGAACCTACCGATGCAGGGTCTCAGGCTTATAGTATAGAAGTAAAAGGCTTACAAGGTGGCCATAGCGGTATGGACATTCATAAAGGCTTTGGCAACGCCAATAAGTTGATGAACCGCTTGTTGCACCGAGTTTCTGATGTAGCCAAGATCGCTAGCATCGACGGTGGCGGTTTGCGCAATGCGATTCCTCGAGAAAGCAAGGCAGTTGTTGTAGTGGGTGCAGAAGCTGTGAGCAGTTTTATCTCATCGATCGAATCTGAACAGCAATACCTCATAGAAGAATACCACATCATAGAACCCGACCTAGAGGTGGTGGTAGAAAAGACCGAAATGCCAGCTAGCACCATGGCGGCTGCAGATCAAGAATTACTTATCCGCGCTATTTACGCCACTCATAACGGTGTTTTTCGAATGAGTCCTGCCATAGAAGACTTGGTAGAGACTTCTAACAACCTGGCTAGAGTAGGAGTGGGCGATGGAAACATAGAAGTATTATGTCTTACCCGTTCCTCTGTAGAATCTTCTAAAACAGATTTGGCCAATGGTTTAGAAGCGGCTTTTCAAATGGCGGGTTATAAGGTGTCCCAAAGCGGTTCTTACCCGGGTTGGGCACCTAATATGGATAGTGCCATTTTAAAGGTGCTAGACGAGCGCTACCAAGCGCGCAATGGACAGAAGGCTCATATCGCCGCCTGTCATGCCGGATTGGAATGTGGGATCCTTGGGACCAACTATCCTGACATGGATATGATCTCTTTTGGTCCCACCATAAAAGGAGCACATTCGCCCGACGAACGAGCGAGTATTTCTTCTACCAAAAAGTACTGGGATTTTGTGCAAGACATTTTGCAGCATATCCCCAAGAAGGGTTAAAAAAAAAAGGCTTCCAATTTGGAAGCCTTTTTTTTTGTTATTCTACCGGTTCGACTATGTCGACCAGTTCTAGTTCGAATATAAAGTCTGAGTTTGGCGGGATGCCTCCTCTTGGTGCACCTTGTTCGCCCCAGGCCAAATGTGCTGGGATAAATAGGGTCACCTTGTCTCCTATACTCATCTGCAATAAGCCTTCGCGGAAACCAGGGATAAGCCCTGCCTGTGTGCTATACTCTGTGGCTGTTGGGCCATATTGGCCGGCCACTTTACGCTGTGCGTCTACGGCTTCGTATTTTTCTGCTACTTCAAGGATGCTGGTATCTAGCAAGCGACCATCGGTAAAGTATCCGGCATAGTTCATACGTACTCGGGTACCCATTTCTGGCTTCATACCTTTTCCTTTGTGCTCCCAATAGATGCGCAGACCAGATTCCATTTCTTCGGCCTTGGCATCCTTTTCGTGCATACTAAGGGCAGTAACTCTGGCTACTTCTGCCAAACGCTCTTCTTTTTCTTTACGCTTGGTTTCTATAGCTTCCATCTGCGCGGTGAAGGACGGTGCCTTGGTGCCTTTCTTGATGATGTTTACCTCTTGAATAACCACAGCTTCGACTGGCTTGTCTCCAGGCTTGGTGGTTTCCATCTCACCAATGGCATCCACTATTTCTTGTCCCATAACAACTTCTCCAAAAACAGTATGCTTACCGTCTAGCCATGGTGTTTCTTTTAGGGTCACAAAAAATTGCGAACCATTGGTTCCAGGGCCAGAGTTGGCCATGGATAAGATTCCTTTTTTGTCGTGTTTAAGAGAATCTACAATTTCGTCCGGAAAGCGGTAGCCAGGACCACCAGTTCCATCGCCTTTTGGGTCTCCACCTTGAATCATGAAGTCCTTGATTACGCGGTGAAAGCTAATGCCATTATAATATGGCTTTCCTTTAAAGGTAGAATCGACCATTTCATGACGCCCCTCGGCCAGCTCTACAAAGTTTGCAACCGTTAGCGGCGTTGCTTCTTCGTAAAATTTAGCAACGAAAGTCCCTTTGTTGGTTATAAACTCACCATAGAGTCCATCGCTTAATTCGGGGTATTTCGATTTACAGGAAGTGAACGATAAAAAGCCCACAGCCAAAAACAGTAAAATGAATTGTTTCATGTGTATTTATTTAGTTTTCTTGAATGTTCAGTGATAATAGATTTACAGTGCAGCGCACTGGGATATTGGTTCCCAATTTGTCATCGATACCATAATATCCATAAGCTTTATAAGAAGGGAACAAAAAAGTGACTTGTTCGCCTACCTGCATCAATTTTAGACCATCCCGTATTCCGGAAATCAATTCTTGGTTGGTCTGATCTATTTTATAGTATTGCAGGCCGTTTTCTTCCTCAGATAAGACCGTATTCCCATTAAGGGTTTCTACCAAATAGGTAAAAGAGACGGCGTCGCCTAATTTTGGTCTAAGTCCAGATACGGTATCTTTTACTTGGTAATAGTACCAAAAACCGCTTTCGGAAGCATAATATTGCTTGCTAGAATCGGAGGCCATCAACTGCTTGATTTGCTGCTGATCTTCTTCTAGGATTTTTTTGTTGCGCACGACAGATTCTTGGATAAAGCTCCCACTCTTAGATTGAATGGGGCGTCTGGCCTCTGGGCTTTTACAAGACCCTAAAAGTAAACTTAGGGTGCATAGATATAGTAGATTACGAATCATGGAGCAGGGCATGCTTATAATCGGGCAATATACTAATAAATTCGGCAATGGTTTGTTCTAAGGATTGGTCGCTGCGACCCCCAGCGGCATTGGTATGACCGCCTCCATGGAAATGGGTTCGCGCCAGATGGTTTACAGAGAAATCTCCCTTACTCCTAAACGATATTTTGGTAATTCCTTCTTGTTTGTTCTCTATAAAGATGGCAGCCAACACCATGCCTTGTATAGAGAGGCAATAGTTCACAAAGCCCTCGGTATCTCCTTTTCTAAAATTGCAATCGTCCAATTCTTGCTGTGACAGCTTCATAAAGGCCGTATTATATTCTGGCATCAGGACCAAGTTGTTTAATGCAACTCCGAGTAGCTTTAGACGACTTGGGCTGTTGCTGTCAAAAATATACTGATGTATCAAACTATTAGGTGCTCCAGCATCTATCAGATCGGCAATAGCGCGGTGAGTAGTGGCTGTGGTAGCAGGGAAACGAAACGATCCAGTATCGGTCATTATCCCAGCATAAAGGTTGGTTGCAATCGCAGCATCTATCTGATCTTTACAATCTAGCGCCGTAATAAAATGATAGACCATCTCTGCTGTGCTACTCATACTAACGTCGCTATAGGTTAGCAAGGCGTAATCTGTGGGTTGTTGATGGTGGTCGATCATCACTAAAGTTCCTTTATATGCTTCTAATAAAGGTCCTAAATCGCCAATTCTGTTTAGTGCGTTAAAATCTAAGGTAAAAACGATGTCGGCCTCATCGAGCGCGGCTTTTACCTTATCGCTGGCCTTATCGTAGCATAATATATCGGAGGCGCCGGGCATCCATTTTAAAAATTCTGGGAAGCCATTTGGCATGACAACACTTACCTGATGCCCCTGCTTTTTTAGGAACAATCCTAGGCCTAGGCAACTACCGATGGCGTCGCCATCTGGGTTTTTATGCCCGACAATAAATACACGCTTTGGCGCTGATAGTAGGGCTGTAGCCTCTTGTGCAAGGGTCGAATTCATAGGGGACGAAGATACAATTTCTTCGCAGGAATAAACGATAGGAATTTGTAATTTCGTATACCTATTTAGACTAAATGAAAACATACTTTTCCATTTTATCCTTATGCCTCTTTCTGACCGGTGGCGTAACTAGGGGTCAAGATTCGAATACCGAAAGCCAACCATCGATAAATAAAAAGGCCGACTTCACCTTGGTTTTTGCGAGTTGTAGCGACCAAAATAGGAAGCAACCTTTATGGCAACCCATATTAGAGACCGAGCCGGATCTTTTTATTTGGGGGGGCGATAATATTTATGCAGATACAGAGGATATGGCTAAGATGAAGGCAGATTACGATAAGCTGCGTTCACACCCAGAATACGCACGTCTAAGAACTTCAACACCCATAAAAGGTACTTGGGACGATCATGACTATGGTGTAAATGATGGGGGGAAAGAATATCCGCAAAAGCGGGCTGCTAAGGAGCTGTTTTTAGAGTTTTTAGAAGCTCCAGAAAATGATTCTAGAAGAAGCCGACCTGGTGTTTATCATGCCGAAGTGATCCGCGCAGAGGAGGGAAGCATCAAGCTAATCTTGTTGGATACCCGCTCTTTTCGTGATGGGTTAAAGGATAGCCCAGATCCCGATCGACGCTACGACTCATGGCCTGCAGAACATACAGGAACCCTTTTAGGCGAGGCACAGTGGCTGTGGTTGGAAGAACAGTTGCAGGATGATACGCACGATTTCACCATAATTGTGAGTAGCATTCAACTGCTAAATTCTGAACACGGTTGGGAGTCCTGGGGGAATTTTAGCGCAGAACACCATCGAATGCTAGGCTTAATACAGCAGGCAAAGGCGCCAAATGTCATCGTCCTTAGCGGCGATCGCCATCAAGGCGAAATCTCTCGAATGGAACAGGAAAACACTTCGGCCTTAATAGATTTTACCTCGAGTGGAATGACTCATACTTACCTTACATCTGGAAGCGAAGACAATACTTACCGTATTAGTAATGTGGTAAAACAACTCAACTTTGGGGTGCTGCAATTCGATTTTAAAGAGCGGCAAGTGGTATTCGAAATTCGAGGCAGAGACAACTTCGTTTACGAGCGCCATAAAGAGCAATATTAAAGAATTGTAAATCGTTTGTCGGGGAGGGTAAAAAGCGTAATTTTGCACAAAATTTTAAAAACTACCCATGAGAACCGATAGAACTTTCACCATGTTGAAGCCGGACAGCGTCGAAAAAGGAAACGTAGGTCCAATCATCGAAAAAATCACCGCAGCAGGATTTAGAATCGCTGCCATGAAGTTAACCCAGATGACCACCGCCGACGCCCAGGCGTTTTATGCCATCCACAAAGAGCGTCCGTTCTTTGGTGAATTGGTTGAGTATATGACTCGTGGACCCATCGTAGCAGCTGTATTGGAAAAAGAAAATGCTGTTGCAGATTTCCGTACCCTAATCGGGGCGACCAATCCAGCCGAAGCTGCAGAGGGTACCATCCGTCAGTTATATGCTGCTTCTATCGGTGAGAATGCCGTACATGGAAGTGATAGCGACGAGAATGCAGAGATCGAAAGCCAATTTCATTTTGCTGGAAGAGAGATTTTCTAATCTCAGCAGCCCACTAAAAAAGAACCGCCCTTGAGGCGGTTTTTTTTTATCTCAGAATTACTTTTTTAACGGTGGCGTCGCCCATTTCTTCTTGCAGAAGTGCCACGATTTTTTCCTTGCCATAGCTCAGTTCTTCCCTTAACACGGAAGACCGAAGGCTTACATACAATGTATCCTGTTCTAAGACAATGCCCTCTGTATATTTAGAAATTGCTGGCCCCATCACTCTGTGCCAAGCATCTTGGGCAGAAACCCGCTGTAGTCCACGTGCCAACTTCTTTTTAGAGGCGATATAGGCTTTTAAAACATCGCCTAAGGACTGGTGTTCTCTGTTTCTTTTGGCCATCAGGGATTTATGTTAATGGGTTGGAAACGTCGATAAGTGTAGGTATTCCCATCAGGGATACGCAAAATTAGCTTGTCTTTTTCTAAAAACTCCAAGCGCTCTATCCAACTATCGTATGGAGTGGTGTAAAACAGATACCAACTCCCAGCCGAATCTTTCATCTTAAATGTCTCGGTAGTTGGTTGACTTATAAAACTGCCGTCTAGCTGAGTTTGCACCTTAGAGCGACTACCGCTTCCGTCTTTCAATGCTATATAATCTATCAAGGTATTGACGCTGAACTCTTTTTGCTGCCCATCTGGGGTTTGTACGCCCTCGATTTCCCAATAACCTTCTAAGTGTGTTAGATCCCGTTTGGGCTCATTAGTACAAGCTACAAGCAAAATTAAGGCCGTTATAGAGCATAAAATCTTCATGAGAGTTCGATTACCTTATAGGTTTGATGCACCCTTTTGACGGCAGCTTCCGTACGTTCGCTATGGGTGTCGCTTAAGAACAGCTGCCCAAAATTTTCGTCGTCCACCAATTGTATGATTCGTGAGACGCGTTCTTCATCTAATTTGTCAAAAATATCATCTAGCAGTAAAATAGGGTATTCTTTACACACTTCCTTGATAAAATCGAACTGGGCCAATTTTAGGGCGATTAAATAGGATTTCTGTTGCCCTTGGGAACCAAACTTTTTGATGGGATGCCCATCGATTAAAAATCGAAGATCGTCCTTGTGGGTTCCATAATTAGAATACTGGGTCATTCGATCTTTACGTATATTATCCTGAAGCAGGCCAAGCATATCGGCCTCGCTGAGCTGGCTATGGTACAACAGTCCTACAGTTTCGGAACCTGTGCTAATGGCCTGGTAGCGAGCCTGGAAAATTGGCTCGAAGGTTTCCATGAAGGCGCGTCTTTTATCGAATATTCGTTTGCCAATGCTGCTCATCTGCAAGTCGTAAACCTCCAAATTATCTGCGTTAAAAGTATTATTGGCTGCAAAAAATTTTAGCAACGCATTGCGCTGGGCCAATAATTTGTTGTAATCCAACAAGTCTTGCAAATAGGGTTTATCGCTTTGGGAGATTACCCCGTCTATAAATTTACGACGGACATCGCTGCCTTCGGTAATTAAATCTCTATCGGCAGGGGAGATGATAACCAATGGTAAAAACCCGATGTGGTCGCTAAAGCGATCGTAGGCCTTGTTGTTGCGTTTGATGATTTTTTTTTGCCCTTTCTTAGCACTTACCACCACGCGTTCTTGTTTATCGGCCTTGTTGTAGGCCCCGTCAATCATAAAGAAATCGGAGCCATGACGGATGTTCTGGGCGGTTATAGGGTTAAAATAACTCTTGCCGAAAGACAGGTGATAAATGGCGTCTAGCACATTGGTTTTGCCTACGCCATTGCGCCCTACAAGACAGTTTATCTTAGGGTCGAAATCGAACTCCTTGGTTTCGAAATTCTTATAATTGAGCAAGGCTAGCGATTGCAATATCATCCGAGCAGATTGTTAATTGGGCTTAGAGCCACTAAAAATAGGACACGACAAGCATCCCAAACGACCTGCAAATTATTGATTTTTCCCTTTTAAATTGTAATAAATATTTTATTTTTGCCCCGCATAAATCCATAACTATGGCAACCTACAAGAAAAGAGGCTATAAGCCTAAAACCAAAGCAGAGAAGCAAGAGGCTATCGAGGAAGGAAGCGCAACGGCAGAGGTGTTTAACACCTTAGACGAAGGAGCCTCGAAAACAGAAGCTTGGGCAGAGAAGAACCAGAAAGCGATCTTGACAGTAGTCGGGGTTGTGGCGGTTGTCATTGTTGGGATCATCTTAGTTCAGAAATTCTGGATGGAACCTAAAAACACCGAAGCTGCTAACGAGATGTATTTGTCTCAGAGTTTTTATGAGCAAGCCGTGAATGCGACTACAGCACAAGATTCGCTATTCAATCTTGCCTTAAATGGTACTGCTGGTAAATATGGGTTCTTAGACATCGTAGAGAACTACGGAAGCACCGCTGCTGGTAACCAAGCGCGTTTCTATGCAGGGATGTCTTATCTGAATATGAAGAACTATCAGGAGGCGATCAACTATCTGGACGCTTATTCTGCAGATGACGAGATGACCGGGCCTTTAGCCAAAGGAGCTATAGGAGACGCCTTTGTTCAGCTTAACCAACAAGAAGAAGCCTTGAAGTACTATGTACAGGCTGCGACCATAAAGAATAACGAGATCACTACACCACGCTTTTTGCTTAAAGCTGGGGTGATTGCCATGAACCTAAACAAATCTGCTGAGGCCTTGGGTTACTTTACCCGCATCACCGAAGAGTTTAAAGATTCTGGTGAGTTTGCTCGTGCAGAAGTGTACAAAGGACAGGCCGAAGCCATGAACTAAGATGGCAACGACAGGAAACAATTTATCTACTTACGATAAGACGACGATCCCAAACGCGAAAGACTTTCGGTTTGGGATCGTTGTTTCTGAGTGGAATCCTAACATCACAGACGGGATGTTCCAAGGCGCTTTCGATGCCCTAATCGATTGTGGTGCCATCAAAGAAAACATCGTGCGATGGAATGTACCAGGTAGCTTCGAGCTTATCTATGGCTGTAAAAAAATGGCTGAGAGTTTCGAAATGCTCGATGCCATCATCGCCATCGGGAGTGTGATACAGGGCGAAACCAAGCACTTCGACTATGTTTGTGAAGCGGTAAGCCAAGGCGTAAAGGATTTAAACCTGTCCCAAGATATTCCCGTTGTATTCTGTGTACTTACAGATAATAACCTGCAACAGGCCATCGACCGCAGCGGTGGTAAACATGGCAATAAAGGGACAGAGGCTGCCATAGCTGCCATCAAGTTAGCACAGCTTAGAAAAGACGCCAAATTCTACAGTTAAGCGGCTAGTCTACTCGCTTTTTTTCGGCTCGATAATGCCCCTTAATGTTAACAATTTTTAGGAGTTCGTCTACGGCATTGTTTTTGATTTTAAGTACATTTGAAATGATACATTATGGGAATTCTCAATTCACGTCAGAACAAGAAGTTTAATTACAATCCTCGGTTTTATCAATCTGATAAGGAGGGCAGTCCCTTTGCCATGGAGCAAAAGTTCGATAAGTACCGCAGTACTATTGGAAGCAACAAGGGCTGGAAGACGAAGTTTGGAAGAGTGTTGGAAGACCTTCGTAGTGGTTCGGATCGTCGAGCCAACCTCCGCATCTTTATAATCGTGGCAATATTTATCTTGTTATTCCTGTTTTTTATCGATTTCGATTTAACCATTTTTACCCAGTCTTAGCCTATGACCGATGTCATCCAGTTGTTGCCCGATCACGTCGCCAACCAGATCGCAGCAGGCGAGGTGGTACAGCGACCGGCTAGTGTTGTAAAAGAACTACTGGAGAACGCCATCGATGCTGGGGCAAGTCAAATCACTTTGCTTACCAAAGAAGCTGGGAAAACCCTTATACAGGTAACGGACGACGGGAGCGGAATGAGTTGGACGGACGCTCAACGCAGTTTC
>Ga0208316_1000380_pt1 | contig 40966 bp, 37 predicted proteins | sample MalvireepMed_231_FD_184240 | JGI IMG/M metagenome (GOLD analysis project Ga0208316, IMG submission 184240) | Marine viral communities from the Global Malaspina Expedition - Malaspina viral metaG DeepMed_231 (SPAdes) (version 2) | ecosystem: Environmental > Aquatic > Marine > Oceanic | place... | reverse complement strand
TGGCTTCCTTCAGACCCCACCGTTGGCCAGTGACGCCCTTGCCAGTCGGATTGTCTTCCCCTCAGTCGGGGTGACGCCATCTTCTTTCAGATGGCCGGGTTTGCCGGCTTCGCCGGGCAAACAAAAAAAGCGCCTCGATAGGCGCTTTGACTCAGCAGGTTCAACGGCGGCTGGTTCAGGCACTTCGCCCGGCTTAGGCGGGTTCGTAGGCGGCGAGGAGGCTTGCGCTAGGGGTGGTAAGGCTGCCGAGAAGTGCCTCCAAGTCGGTCAGGCGCTTCAGGCGCTGAAAGTGCTGGTCGGCTTCAGCGTTGCCTTGACGCATCTGGGCAAGCCACTGCTTCACCAGCGACACGACCACACGGTCAGGAAGGTGTTGACGCTGGAGCGCGGCGTACTCTTGCAGTACGCTGGCGCGCATTTCCCAAGTGGTTTCCGCCAAACGTTCGCCGGTTTGTTGCCAGTAGCGAATCCGAGGTGCCAGCCAGGGGTCAGCCAGCGCGCTGCGTCCAAGCATCACATCGCAGCAGCCGGAGAGTGTGCGTGCCTTCCAGTAATCCTCAAGCGTCCAGATATCGCCATTGGCCACCACAGGGATCGAGACGTGGTGGCGCACTTTGCCAATCCACTCCCAGTGAGCGGGTGGGCGATATCCCTCGTCCCGTGTCCGGCCATGTACGACCAAGCGCGCTGCGCCGCCTGCTTCCGTCGCCTGCGCACAGGCCACCGCCAAGCGGCGATTGGCAAATCCCAGGCGAATCTTCGCGGTCACCGGAATTGCGCCGTCTAGCGCCTCTGCGACCGCTTTGACGGCCTGGTAGACGCGGTCTGGCTGGCGCAGTAGCGATGCGCCGCCGTCGTGGCGGTTCACCAGTTTGGCTGGGCAGCCAAAGTTGAGATCCACGCTAATGGCTCCAAGGGCTAGCGCCTGGCGGGCATTTTCGGCTAGTGTCCTAGGGTCGGAGCCGAGTAGTTGCAGATGGACGGGTACGCCGCTAGGCGTCGCTACCGGGCGGCCGGTGAGTTCGGGGCAGTGTTTGTAAAACACCCGTGGGGGAAGGCGGGTATCCACTACCCTGACAAACTCCGTCACCGTCCAGTCGAAACCGGCCTGGCGAGTCAGTAGATCGCGGGTGAGCGCATCAATAACGCCTTCCATCGGTGCAAGACCGATCTTGCCTTTATGTAGTAAATTAACAACCATGACTTCCACTATGGCGCGATTGCATTCTATCCTGAATGTGGCAGGTTAGTGTATTACCCTTATTGCGCCAAGCGCCGTTAGAGGCGTTTGGCGTGCCAATAACCCTATAAAACAAGGAGAGCACGCTATGCAGGGGTCGGAGTTACTCCAAGAGGGGCTCGCTCTAATGGGCCTTGGTATGGGCTTTGTTTTTGTTTTTCTTACTATTTTGGTCATTAGTGTTACGCTGATGTCGAAGTTGATTGACCGCTTTCAGCCTGCTCCAGTGGCAGCGCCAGCGGGTCGAAATAGTGCAAAAACACCCGCCAGTAACGGCCAAAATGACGAAGTTGCCGCGGTGATCAGTGCTGCAGTGCATCGTTACCGCTCGTCCCGCCGTCCGTAAGACGCACGCTTTTGTGTGCTTATTTCGCTCTGATGGCTATTTTTTTGTTAAATTTACTACAAATCCATAACGCTAAACTGTGAGCCACGACCATGAATGAAACAAAACGTCCTCTGGGAATCACTGATGTTGTCCTGCGCGATGCGCACCAATCGCTGTTTGCTACGCGCCTACGCTTGGATGACATGCTGCCCATCGCCGAAAAGCTGGATAAAGTCGGCTACTGGTCTCTGGAAACCTGGGGCGGTGCCACTTTCGATGCGTGTATCCGTTATTTAGGAGAGGACCCGTGGGAGCGTATTCGTGCCCTTAAAGAGGCGATGCCGAACACACCTCAGGCAATGCTGCTGCGCGGCCAAAACCTGCTGGGTTACCGCCACTATGCCGATGACGTAGTTGATAAATTCGTCGAGCGCGCTAAAACCAACGGCGTTGACGTGTTCCGCGTGTTTGACGCTATGAACGACCCGCGCAACCTGGAGCGCGCCATCAAAGCGGTTCGCCAAGTCGGTGGCCATGCACAGGGCACCATTTCCTACACGGTGAGTCCGGTACATACCCTGGATAGCTGGGTAGATCTTGCCAAAACCATTGCTGCAATGGGCGCAGATTCTCTGGCTATCAAGGATATGGCGGGGCTACTCACGCCGTATACCGCTTACGATTTGGTCTCACGGCTGAAAAAAGAGCTCTCCATTCCGGTGCATTTGCACTGCCATGCGACGACCGGCTTATCCACGTCGACCATCCTGAAAGCGGTCGAAGCGGGGGTTGATAACGTCGATACGGCGATCTCCTCCATGTCGATGACCTATGGCCACAGCCCGACTGAATCCGTGGTTGCCATGCTCAAAGATACTGACCGCGACACTGGGCTAGACCTGGAGTTGCTGGAAGATATCGCGGGCTACTTCCGTGAAGTGCGCAAAAAGTACGCTTCTTTTGAAGGTTCGCTGCGCGGCATCGATTCGCGCATTCTGGTGGCCCAGGTCCCGGGCGGCATGCTCACCAACATGGAAAGCCAGCTAAAAGAGCAGGGCGCTGGCGACAAGCTGGATGACGTGCTGAGCGAAATCCCCCGCGTACGCGAAGACCTCGGCTTTATTCCGTTGGTGACGCCCACCTCACAGATTGTGGGCACTCAGGCGGTCATGAACGTCATGATGGGCGAGCGCTACAAGTCGATCTCTAAAGAAGTGCAGGCGCTGCTGAAGGGCGAATACGGCTCTGCCCCGGCACCATTCAATGCCGAATTGCAAAAGCGTGTACTGGAAGGCGGCGAGCCGATTACTTGCCGCCCGGCAGATAACCTCTCTCCAGAAATGGACAAGCTCGCGGCCGAGCTGAAAGAGAAAGCCAGCGCCGATAGCATTCGCCTTGCCGAGGGCGAGCGGGAAGTGGATGACGTGCTGACCTATGCGCTGTTCCCGCAGATTGGCCTGAAATTCCTCAAAAACCGCGACAATAAAGACGCCTTTGAGCCTGCGCCCGAAGCGCCTCAGGCAGCCGCCCCAGCTAAGGCAGAGGCTCCCGCAGCAGCACCTGCGCCTGCCGGTGGTCCGGAAACCTACACCGTGAAGCTCAACGGTAAGGCTTACGTGGTCGAGGTGTCGGAAGGTGGCGAGATTGGCGATATTCAGGAGCAGCCTGCTGCACAGTCTGAGGCCGCCGCCCCAGCGCCCAGCGGTGAAAGCATCGATGCGCCGCTGGCCGGTAACATCTTCAAGGTGAATGTACGCCCAGGCGACCAAGTGGCCGAAGGCGATGTGGTGATTATCCTGGAAGCCATGAAGATGGAAACCGAAGTGCGTGCCAGCAGTGCCGGTACGGTATCGAAAGTCAACGTCAGCGAAGGCGATAGCGTCGCTGTTGGCGATGCACTGATTGAGCTTTAAGGGCAACTCGGGAATGGATAAATTAATTACCTTATGGGAAGGCTCCGGGCTCTATAATCTGGAGCTGGGCCAAGCGGTTATGATCCTGGTAGGGCTTGGGTTGCTCTACCTGGCGATCTACAAGAAGTTTGAGCCCCTGCTGCTGGTGCCAATCGGGTTTGGCGGTATTCTTGCCAATATTCCTGAGGCAGGCTTGGCGATTTCAGCGCTGGATCAAGCGATTGAAGTCGCCAAGCCCGCCGTGCTGCAGCAAATGGCTACAGCGTTGGGCGCGACGCTAGATCCGCTGACTGGGGTAGAGGGTTGGCGCGAGACGCTGAAAGCGATTGCCCATGATTCGGCGGCGCCGGATCAGCTGCGCGCCGCGAAAGATATTGCAGTGAGCGTCGGCTACAGCGACGGCATGCTGTATAACTTCTACAAGGTTGCCATTGGTTCTGGTATCGCGCCGCTACTGATCTTCATGGGCGTAGGGGCGATGACCGATTTTGGCCCGCTGCTGGCCAATCCGCGCACGCTGTTTCTGGGCGCGGCGGCACAGTTCGGCATTTTCGCTACGCTGTTCGGCGCCGTGCTGCTCACGTCCATGGGCATTATGGACTTCTCGCTCAATCAGGCGGCAGCGATTGGTATTATCGGCGGGGCAGATGGCCCGACCTCTATCTATGTGTCCAGCGTACTTGCGCCGGAGCTGCTGGGGGCGATTGCCGTGGCCGCCTATGCCTATATGGCGCTGGTGCCATTGATCCAACCGCCGATCATGCGCCTTCTGACCACTGAAAAAGAGCGCAAGATCACCATGACGCAGCTGCGTCCGGTCTCCAAGCTCGAAAAAGTGGTCTTCCCGCTGATGCTGTTGATCGCTGTGGCGCTGTTTCTACCGGACGCGGCACCTCTGCTAGGCATGTTCTGCTTTGGTAACCTGATGCGCGAGTGCGGTGTGGTTGAGCGCCTTTCCGATACCGCGCAAAACGCGCTGATCAATATCGTGACGATCATCCTCGGGCTCTCTGTGGGCTCGAAACTGATGGCCGATAGCTTCCTGGCGTTTGAAACCCTGGGTATTCTGGGACTGGGGATCGTAGCCTTCGGCATCGGCACCGCCGCTGGCGTATTGATGGCCAAGCTGATGAACCTAGTCAGCAAAATGCCCATCAACCCGCTGATTGGCGCGGCGGGTGTGTCTGCCGTGCCGATGGCGGCGCGTGTGGCGAATAAGGTGGGTCTGGAAGCGAACCCGCATAACTTCCTACTGATGCACGCCATGGGGCCGAACGTTGCTGGGGTCATTGGTTCGGCAGTGGCTGCCGGTGTGATGATCAAGTACCTGGGCTAAGCGGCTAGTTAGACAGCACGTCTGCCGCTATAGAACGCGGCTTACCGAGCAAGCGCTCGTGTAAGCCGCGTTTTTTTATGTTCGCTGTAGCTCAATGGATGTTTTAAGGCGGTTTTCCAGTCCGCTGATATCCAGCTCGACATCGCGTGGCCAGCCAATGGTTAAGCTCACTCCGTTGCCATCGTACTCCGCCTGTTGCACGGGCAGTGCCTGCTCGTCGCACCAAGCGCGGGCTTGCGCTTCGTGGGCGAAGCGGACCTTTAATAAATAGCTATCCCGCTCGACGACTTCCCGGGTGGGCAGCGTTTCCAGCCCGGCATTGACCGCCTGCGCATAAGCGCGTGCCAAACCTCCGGTACCTAACTTGGTGCCGCCAAAGTAGCGAATCACCACGCAACCAATTTCGCCAATCTGGCTGCCCTGCAACGCCTGGAACATCGGACGGCCTGCGGTTCCGCCGGGCTCGCCGTCGTCGGAAAAGCCAATATGCGTTTGCTCTCCAGGAGGTCCGGCGATAAACGCAGTGCAGTGATGGCTGGCATTCGGGTGGGCAGCTTTGGCCGCTTGAAGCAGCGCGTCGAAGGCGTCGGTGGTAGGAGCGTGGCACACCCAGGCCAAGAACTGACTCTTTTCAACGTCAATCTCGGCGGTGTGCCATGTCTTAGGGGCTAAATCAGGGACTCGATAGCGCAAATAGTACTCCCGGCAGGGTGGATAACGTTAATGGTGCCGGGTTTCCGTTGCGTGGTGGGCTACGCCCATTACCATGCCCAGCACCTGGATATCACAATTATGCAGGAAGACTTCGGGCATCGCTGCATCTTCGGGCCATAAATGAATGCCTAAACGGCTGATAGAGAGCTGCTTCAGCGCCACTTCCCGCTGGTTAATCGTTGCTACGACGGTTTCTTGATGAGCGTCGTGCTGGTGGCGATGAATGATGATGACATCGCCGTCGAAGAGGTTGCAGTCGCGCATGCGATCGCCGCGAATACGCAGGGCGTAGGTGTTGCGACGTGTGACGCGAGGGGGTGTGCACGCTTGGCGCGCATGTGATGAGGCGCTGCGAGACGCTAGTGGGGTAGGCGTCGATGGCGCTACCGGTTGAGACAGCGTCTGAGAGGGTACGTAAGAAGGTACGTGAGACGTTACCTGAGGGGATAGGCAAATCGTCATAGTGTGTTCTCCCATGCAGCGCCCGTTGCCAAGGCGTTTGATTGAGTCGATAGCTGTAGTTTTATTCTGTGGTGTCTATTTATACAGTTGTTACAGTATAAGCCTGTTTTTGCATACAGTGCTAGTGCTGTCTCACACCTGGGTTTCTTACGCGGAAATTGAGACAGGTCACGCTGCGACCCAAGACCGCAGAGCGTGACTGGCGAGAAAGGGCCTTTCCGTGTAGAGTTCGACCCAAAATCAACGTGCCTGGAGTGTCTTTTGAGCCTGTGCCTGCAAGCCCGACAATTGGCCTGTGAACGCGACGACCGTTGGCTGTTTGAAGGGCTCGATCTCGATATCCAAAGCGGTGAGATCGTGCGCATTGAAGGCCCCAACGGCAGCGGCAAGACAACGCTGCTGAAAATACTCTCCGGGCAATTAACCGATTACCGTGGCGAGCTTTACTGGAATGGCGAACCCATGCGCCAAGCCCGTGAACATTTTCTCGCCAATTTACTCTATTTAGGTCATGCCCCAGGCGTGAAAGCAGGCCTGTCACCGCTGGAAAATCTAGCTTGGTATCAGGCGCTTAGCGGAGAAAAGGGCAGCGAGCCTGCACGTGAGGCAGCGTTGGCTGCCGTTGGGTTGGCGGGGTTTGAAGATGTTCCTGCCGGCCAGCTTTCCGCCGGGCAGCAGCGGCGCGTGGCGCTGGCACGCCTGACCCTGACCCAGCGGGCGCTGTGGGTGCTCGACGAGCCTTTCACCGCGATTGATCGCCAAGGGGTGGCGGCGCTAGAGGCGCAGCTGGTGGCGCATGCGCAGTCTGGCGGCTGCGTTCTGGTCACTACTCACCACGCGTTGACCGAGTCACCTGTGCTTAGGCGCATTCAGCTGGGGTAAGAAGGAGACAGCGTTGCAACGTTCACACGCTCAACTGAGCACCCCAGAGGTGGCTATCCATGCTCCCCAGGGCGGTCTGCTGGTGGCCATAAAGGCAACCCTCAAACGCGACCTCACCCTGATGCTGCGCCGTCGTGGCGAAGTGCTCAATCCGCTGGTGTTCTTTGCGCTGGTGATTACCCTGTTTCCCATTGGTATTTCACCGGATCCAGAGCTGTTGGCAAGCATTGCGCCAGGGCTTTTATGGGTGGCCGCACTGCTCGCGGCACTGCTTTCGCTGGATAGCCTGTTTCGCAGCGACTACGACGATGGCAGCCTGGAACAACTATTACTGGCACCCCAGCCGCTGGCGGCGCTGGGGTTGGCAAAAGTGGCGGTACATTGGTTGTTAACGGGTTTGCCGCTGGCACTGATGGCACCGCTGCTGGGCATCATGCTGTCGCTTCCAGCGGGAAGCTACGCCGTGCTAGCGCTGTCGTTGGCACTCGGTACGGCCAGCTTGAGCTTAATTGGGGCGATCGGAGCGGCGCTAACAGTAGGGCTGGCCCGTGGCGGTGTGCTGCTCTCGCTGCTGGTGCTGCCGCTCTATATACCAGTACTAATTTTCGGCGCAGGTGCCGTACAAGCCGCTATTTTTGGCGAGGGTATTGCCGCGCATCTGGCGATTTTAGGCGCACTGTTAGCGCTGGCGCTGATGTTGGCTCCCTGGGCCATTGCGGCATCGCTGCGCATCAGCATTAACGGTTAGAGGACGGGAACACCATGTGGGCCTTTATCAACAAACTAAGATCACCCAAGTGGTTCTATGCCATTAGCGCCAAGCTGCAGCCACTTTTTTGGGTGGCGGCGACGCTACTGCTGCTGGTAGGCACCGTCTGGGGGTTGGCCTTTGCGCCTGCGGACTATCAACAGGGCAATAGTTTTCGCATCATTTATGTCCACGTACCCGCCGCATTCCTAGCCCAATCCATCTTTGTCTCCATGGCGGTCTCCGGGCTGGTATTCATGGTCTGGAAGATCAAAGTGGCGGATATGGTCGCCACCGTGATGGCCCCGCTGGGTGCCGCGATGACCTTCGTAGCGCTTTTTTCGGGCGCAGTATGGGGCGTGCCCACCTGGGGAACCTGGTGGATGTGGGATGCACGGCTTACCTCCATGCTGATTCTGCTGTTTCTCTACCTGGGCGTAATTGCCTTGCGCGGTGCGTTTAGCAGCCGCGATAGCGGTTCCCGTGCCGCGTCGGTGCTAGCGATGGTGGGCGTGATCAACATTCCGATTATTAAGTACTCAGTGGATTGGTGGTACACCCTTCACCAGCCCGCCACCTTTACGATTACCGGCCGCGCTGCCATGACCATGGATATGTGGGCGCCGCTGCTCATCATGGTGTTGGGCTTTTACAGTTTTTTCATTGCGCTCACGCTGATGCGCACGCGTAGCGAAATTCTGCGTCGTGAAGCCAACAAGCGCTGGGTGCGCGAGCTTGCCGAGGAGACGAACTAATGGCCTTTTCCTCGCTAAACGAATTTTTTGCCATGGGCGGTCACGCGGTTTACGTGTGGGCTGCCTGGGGAGTCACTGCGCTGTTGATGCTAATGATCGTGTGGCACGCACGTCAGGAGCGCCGCCAGCTACTCAACGTGGTAAAGCGCCGGGCGCGTCGTGAAAATGCCCAGCGCAACGCTCAGCCATCGCACGCGCAGCCCCTGCAAGAGCCAGTTAACTCTGCTCAGAAGGACGTTCACTATGACGCCTAAACGTAAACAGAAGCTGTTTGTTATCTTAGGGCTATTGTCGCTCACCGCCATTGCGGTGGGGCTCACCCTGTATGCGCTGCGCGCCAACATCAACCTCTTCTTCAGCCCGGTACAAATTGCCCAAGGCGATGCCCCCATGGAGCGCCAAATTCGCGCGGGTGGCATGGTCAAAGAGGGCTCTGTGTCCCGCGACCCGGAAAGCCTCGATGTTGAGTTCGTGGTGACTGACTACGTGGATGATCTAGAGGTCTACTACAGCGGTATTCTGCCGGACCTGTTCCGTGAAGGGCAGGGCGTGGTGGTGGTCGGCGAACTGCAGGCCGATGGCCGACTCTACGCCGATAAGGTGTTGGCACGCCACGATGAAAACTACATGCCGCCCGAAGTGGCGCAGGCATTGGAAGAAGCAGGCTACTCCCCGGCAGACTTTCAAGCGAAAGCTGCCGAAGTGGGCAAGCGCCTAGAGCAGGAAGGCTCCCCAGAAGGAAGCGACTATTAACGGCTGCACGCACGCTGTGCGATAAAGCCTGATGCTAATTCGGAGCACCCATGTTGATTAAGATCATTCCTGAAATCGGCCACTTTGCCCTGGTCATCGCGCTACTCATGGCGGTGGTTCAGGCGGTGATGCCGCTTGCCGGGGCTGCCACGCGTCGCCCGCTGTGGATGGCCTATGGTCGTCCCATGGCCATCGGCCAATTCCTGTTTGTGACCATTGCCTACCTTTGCTTGACCGCCAGCTACATGCTGGACGATTTCAGCGTGGCTAATGTCGCTAACAACTCCAACTCTCTGCTGCCCTGGTACTACAAATTCAGCGCCGTGTGGGGTAACCATGAAGGCTCGGTGCTGCTATGGAGCTTGATGCTGGCGGGTTGGGGATTCGCGGCATCGGTCTTCTCGGGCGACTTGCCCCGCGACATGGTGGCCAGAGTGCAGGGCATTATGGGCATGGTGTGTGTGGGCTTCTTGCTCTTCATTTTGATGACCTCCAACCCCTTCGAGCGCTTGCTGCCGAACATGCCGCAAGATGGCGCCGACTTGAATCCGCTGCTACAGGACTTTGGCCTGATCGTGCACCCGCCGATGCTCTATATGGGTTACGTAGGTTTCTCGGTAGTGTTTGCCTTCGCCATCGCTGCGCTGTTGGGCGGGCGCCTGGACGCTGCCTGGACCCGCTGGGCGCGGCCCTGGACCAACGTGGCCTGGGCATTTTTGACGGTCGGGATCGCGCTAGGTAGCTGGTGGGCCTATTACGAACTAGGTTGGGGCGGCTGGTGGTTCTGGGATCCAGTAGAGAACGCCTCGCTGCTGCCTTGGCTTACCGGCACGGCGCTGGTGCACTCGCTGGCGGTGACCGAAAAGCGCGGCTCGTTCAAGAGTTGGACGGTGTTGTTGGCGATCTCGACGTTCTCGTTATCGCTGATGGGCACCTTCCTGGTACGCTCGGGGGTACTGACGTCGGTTCACGCCTTTGCCAACGATCCCTCGCGTGGCTTCTTCATCCTGATGCTGCTGGCGATCACCGTCACGCTATCGCTGTTGGTGTTTGCACTGCGTGCACCGCGTGTCAGCCATAAAGTGGGGTTCAACTGGCTTTCGCGGGACTCCCTGCTGCTGATCAACAACATCCTGCTGGTCATCATGACCGTCACGGTGCTGCTGGGCACCGTATACCCGCTGATTCTGGACTCTTTGGGGCTGGGTAAAATCAGCGTAGGCCCGCCTTACTTCAATGCGCTGTTCGTACCGCTCACCGTGGTGATGTGTGTCTTCATGGGCTTGGGGCCGGTGGCGCGTTGGAAAAGCATGAGTGGTCGTGAGCTGTGGCGGAAGCTAGGTCTCGCGGCGGCAGCTGCCATCGTGCTGGGTGTGGCCATGCCGTTGATCTACGGTGGCGAATGGAATTTGTGGGTGTCATTGGGAATCGTGTCGGCGCTATGGATCGTGCTGCCCATGGTGCGCGACCTGTTCGACAAGACCCGTCACGCCAGCTCGTTTGTCGCCGGGCTGCGCAAGCTCTCGCTCTCTTATTGGGGAATGGTGCTGGGCCACGTGGGCATTGCGGTGACCATCGTGGGCGTTGCCGTCGTTTCGAACTACAACATCGAACGCAACGTGCGCATGTCGCCGGGCACCACCGTGGAAGTGGCGGGCTATCAGTTCACCATGACGGAACTCACCAACCGACGTGGCCCCAACTTCCTGGCCGATACTTCGATCATTCAGGTACAGCGCGGGGACGAGAGACGCAGCTTCGTGATGCGCCCCGAGAAGCGCCTTTACCTCGCCACCGGCATGCCCATGACCCAAGTTGCGCTGCGCCCTGGTTTGTTCCGCGACCTCTATGTGGCCATGGGTGAAGACCTGGGCGACGGCAGCTATGCCATGCGCGTCCAGTACAAGCCGTTTGTGCGCTGGCTGTGGTTAGGCGGCCTGCTCATGGCCTTCGGCGGCATCTTGGCCGTAGCGGATAAGCGCTACCGCCGCGCAGCCGCGCGCCAACCTGCATCTTCACGTATTGATCAATCTCCGTCACAGGAGGCCACGGTATGACACGCCGCCTGCTGCTGCTTCTTTTACCCATCGGTTTTGTGGGCATCGCGCTGTTTCTCTATCAAGGGCTGGGGCGCGACCCTTCACAGCGAGACTCAGCGCTGATGGCGCGGGATTTTCCTGCGTTCGAAGCCTCCACGTTGCGGGATGCCAACCGTCAGGTGGATCAATCGCTGCTGACAGGGGAGGTCACGCTCGTCAACGTGTGGGGCGAATGGTGTCCCGCCTGCAAGCAGGAAATGCCGCAGCTGTTAGAACTCGCTGATAACGGCATCCGTATGGTGGGCATCAACTACCGAGATACCCGCGAGAAAGGCTTAGAGTTTTTAAGTGAGTTTGGCGACCCCTTTGAAGTGAATGTTTTCGACCCTGAAGGCAGCCTGGGCTTTGATCTTGGCGTTTACGGCGCACCGGAAACGTTCTTGGTGGATGCCGATGGAGTGATTCGCTACCACCATAAAGGCTACGTGTCACCTGAAGACGTTCGTGAACGCATCCTGCCGGAGGTAGAAAAATGGCGTTAATGCGTGGGATCTTCGCCGTGATGCTGCTGGCACTGGCGGGCAGTGTCGTGGCGGCAGGCATTGAAGTTCGCGAGTTCGACGACCCGGTGATGGAGCAGCGCTACCGTGACCTCACGGCCTCCATGCGCTGCCCGTTATGCGAAAACCAGGCTATCGATGACTCTGATGCGCCGATCTCTGGTGATATGCGCGAGCGGGTCTATCAGCTGCTTCAAGATGGTCAGTCGGATATCGAAATCATCAATCACATGGTGCAGCGTTTTGGGGAGTACATCCTCTACAACCCGCGCCTGGAAAACCGCACCTACCTGCTGTGGGGGCTGCCCATCGGTCTGTTCGTCCTCGGCACGCTCGTGGTCGTACTGATGGTGCGTGCTCGACGGAATGCGTCTGCGAAAGCGTTGAGCGCCGAAGAGCGCGCCCGCTTGGATGCTCTGATCAACCGCGAGAGGTCTTCATGACACCGCTCTGGATAGCGATTGCACTACTGTTATTGCCTGCTCTATGGCTGCTGATTGCCCCCATGCGCGGTGCCCGCGTTCTGCGCGACCAGCTAGATCACTTTGAAGCCAACGATACGTCTGCCGAGCAGAACGTGGCGATTTTCCAGCGGCGCATGGCGTCCCTGGAAGCGGCACGCGAGCGTGGCGACATCGACGACGCTCGTTTTAATGAAGATCGCCTAGAGCTAGAGCGCAGCCTGCTGGAAGACACCGCCACTCAGGCCAGGCGGCCGCTGAAAGCTGCGAGCGCTGGACGGCTGGTGGTGCCGCTGGTCATGGTAGCGGTGGTGGGTGCCAGTACGTTTTGGTATCAGCAAAACGGTGCCGAAGGAGACCTGACGCTCTACGCGATTCAAGAAGAGATCAGAAACGACCCGGAAGGCTCGTTGATGATGTTCCTGGAGCGCATGGAAGCCGAAGCCGAGCGCCAGCCCCACAATCCCAACGTGTGGAGCTCGCTGTTTCCACTCTACCGGGATACCGGTCAGCCTGACAAAGCGGTCGATGCGCTGGAGCGCTTGATCGCCATCGAAGGGCGCATTCCGCCGCTGCTCGCTCAGTTGGCGCAGCTCCGCTTCTTCATGGCCGAGCGGGAGTTAACGCCCGAGGTACAGGCGCTGGTCGATGAAACGCTTGAACTAGACCCCCGTCAGCCCACCGTGTTGGGGCTTCTGGGCATTCACGCCTTCGATAACGGTGATTATGAAACGGCCGTCGACCGTTGGCGCCGTGCCGTTGCCAATATTTCAGACCCAGAGACGGCTGCTTCCCTGCGTGATGGTATCCGTGTGGCCCAAGAGCGCATGGGTGTCGCACCGGAGCCATCTGCCGCCGCTCAGGGCCAAGGCGTGCGGGTGAGCGTCTCGCTGGATGAGGCGCTGGCAGACCGTGTCAGCGACGATGCGACGGTGTTCATTACCGCACGGGACATCGACGGCGAGCTGCCGCCGCTGGCAGTGATCCGCGCGCAGGTTGCCGATCTGCCGATGACCGTGGTGCTGGACGACACCGCCGCCATGTCGCCGCAAGCGCAAATCTCCCAGGTGCGTGAAGCGCGCCTGGTGGTGCGTGTCTCGGAATCTGGGCAGGCCACGCCTCAGCCTGGGGATCTGTTTGGCGATTTGGCGAGCGTTAGCGTCGGCCCCATTCGCGAAGACGCTACCGCCAATGTCGTTATCAACCGTGTTTTTGAATAACCACCACGTAAGCTACCGCTGCTAAGGGTCGCAATGCGCTTAACCTCTATACGTCTCGTTGGGTTCAAGTCCTTTGTCGATCCGGTCACCGTGCCCTTCGATGGCAACATGACGGCCATCGTTGGGCCCAACGGCTGCGGTAAATCCAATATTATCGACGCCGTGCGCTGGGTGATGGGGGAGTCCTCCGCCAAAACCCTGCGCGGCGAATCCATGGCCGACGTTATCTTCAACGGCTCTACCGGGCGTAAGCCGGTAGGGCAGGCCTCTATCGAGCTGAAGTTCGATAACCGCGATGGCGGCATGGGCGGTTTATACGCCCAGTACTCAGAAATTGCCGTCAAACGCCTGGTGACCCGGGATGGCCAGTCCAACTACTTCTTCAACGGCCAGAAGTGCCGCCGCCGGGATATCGCCGACCTGTTCATGGGGACCGGCCTAGGCCCGCGCTCCTACGCCATTATCGGCCAGGGGATGATCTCGCGGCTGATCGAAGCGCGCCCGGACGACCTGCGTGCCACCCTCGAAGAAGCCGCGGGGATCTCCAAGTACAAAGAGCGCCGTCGGGAAACCGAAAACCGCATGCGGCGCACCCAGGAGAACCTGGAGCGCCTGGACGATATTCGCGAAGAGCTGGATAAACAGCTCGAACGCCTCAAGCGCCAAGCGGAAGCCGCCAAGCGTTACCAAGAGCTCAAACAGCAAGAGTATCGCTTAAAAGGCGAGTTGGCGCTGCTGCGCGGCCGATCCCTGCGGGCCGAACAGTCTCACCAAGAGAGCCGTGTCCGCGAGCTGGAAATTGCCGTCGAAAAAGACGTGTTTGGCGTGCGTCAGTGCGAAACCCGCCTGGAGCAGGCCCGCGAACAGCACGACGAGCTGGCCGACGTGTTGGACCGCCACCAGCAGCAGTTTTATGAAACCACCACGCGCATTGCCCGCTTAGAGCAGGACCAGGCCCACCGCCGCAGCCGCGAAGCGCAGTTGGCCAATGACATTGCCACCGCCCGACGGGATCTCGACGAGCAGCGCCAGGTCAGCGAGGGCGACCAGGAGCGGCTCGCGGTGATCGACGAGCGCTTTGAGGAGCTGCTGCCCGAGCATGAAGCGCTGGAAGAGCAGCTCGAATTGCTCGAGCAGACCCTGGCCGACGCAACGCCAGCGCTGGAAGCCGCTGAACAGCAGTGGGCCGACGCCGAAAACCGCTGGCGCGAGGCCAGCCGCGATGCCGACCGTAGCCAAGACCAACTGCGCGACTTAGAGCAACGTATTGCCCGCCTGCAGGCAGAAGGGCAGCGCCGCCGCCAGCAGCGCGGCGAGCTGGCCGACATGACTGCGCTACAAAACGAGCACGCCGAATACCAAGCCCGCCTGGAAGAAGCCGACCAACGTGCCGACGCCTTCCAAGTGGAGCGAGAACAGTGGCAGCAGCGCTACAGCGATGCCAAAAGCGCCTACCAGCAAGCGGTAACCTGCCGCGACGAGCAGCGCGCTGCGCTGAGCCAGCAGCAGGGTGAACTTGCCTCGCTGCAGGCGCTGATGGATGCCGCTCTGGCCGATCACGACCCTCAGCTAAGCGAAACGCTGGCCGCTCATGGCCTCGCCGATGCATCCCGCTTAGGTGAAGCCATTTCGGTCAGCCAAGGCTGGGAGCGGGTTATTTCCTGGCTACTCGCCCCTTGGTTAAACGCCCGACTGGTAGCCACCCATCAGTTAAACGCGCTGCCCGAAGCGCTAGCGACGGAGTGGTGCTTGATTGATCAAGCGCCGCCTTCCACAGCCACGGCGGGCCCAGGCAATCGCCTCAGCGATTTGGTGAAAGGCGCAGGCGCGCTAACGGAGTGGTTAGCAAGTATTCACTATGTTGATACCGCCGAGGCGGCCGAAGCGCTGCTGGCTAGGCTTGCCCCTGGTGAGAGTGTGGTCAGCCAAGACGGAGTATGGCGCGGTCGCGGTTGGCTGCATCAGCAATCCAATGGCGAAGGCGTCGATGCGCTACTGGTCACTCGTCGCCGCTATGAGGAGCTGGCCGCAGAGCGTGAGCGGGCGGAAGAGGCGCTGGCGCTCTTGGATGAACAGTGCGAAGCCGCCAACGAGACGATTGAAACGTTAGAACTGACCCGTGAGCAGCAGGCGGTGCAGGAGCGCGACCATGCCGCCACCCGCCAACAGCTAGCGGTGCAAGAGCAGCGGCTTGCCCAACGCCTTGAGCATCTCTCCAGCCGCGCCATGGAGCTGGACGACGAACTCGCGCAACTGCAAGAAGATGAGGCGGAGTTAACGCTTACTTTAGAAGAGCAGCGCGCTCGTTGGCACACGGCCATGGAGCAACTGGAAACCGCCGCAGAAGCGCGAGAAACCAGCGCCGAGCAGCGCCACCGCCAGCGTAAGCAGCGCGAGCAGCTCAACCAGCAGTATGCCCCGCTCAAAGCGCGTCAGCAGGCGTTGGCCCTGGAGCGTGAGCGCTTAAAAGCCGAGCGCGACAGCCTGCGCGCGCAGCAGGCCCGCTCAAGCGATACTGAAGAGCGCCTCTCGCTGCGTATTGCCGAGCTGGAAGAGTCCCGTGAAATGCTGGTCGAGCCCGACGAGCTGGCCGCTGAGGAGCTCGAAGAGCTGCTTCACCAGCGCGAACAGCAGGAGCGGCGGCTCAACGAGACGCGCCAGCAGGCACAAGCGCTGGCCGAGCAGCTGCGCAACGATGAGTTAGCCCGCCAGCAGCATGAGCGCAATCTGGAACAGAGCCGCGAACAGCTCCAGCAGCGCCGCATGGAAGTGCAGGCGCTGGCGCTCAAAGCAGCGACCCAGGATGAGCAGTTAGCAGAACTAGGCCACGATGCCGATGCGCTCGCCAGCACGCTGCCCAGCGATGCCAGCGAACCTGCGTGGCAAGAGCGTTTGGAAAGTACCTCGGAAAAAATCCGCCGCCTGGGGGCGATCAACCTTGCGGCCATCGAGGAGTACGATCAGCAGGCCGAGCGGCGTAATTACCTAGAAGCCCAGCATGCCGAGCTCACCGAAGCACTGGAAACGCTGGAGCGGGCGATCAAGCGGATCGATCAAGAAACCCGCGTCCGTTTCCGGGAGACGTTCGATCAGGTCAATAACGGTCTGCAAACGCTCTTTCCCCGTGTGTTTGGCGGTGGGGCGGCGTGGCTGACGCTGACCGGTGATGACCTGTTGGAAACCGGCGTGGCCATCATGGCCCGACCGCCGGGTAAGAAGAACAGCACGATTCACCTGCTATCCGGTGGGGAAAAAGCCCTAACTGCGCTGTCGCTGGTCTTTGCCATCTTCCAGCTTAACCCGGCCCCGTTCTGTATGCTGGATGAGGTCGACGCTCCGCTGGATGACGCCAACGTTGGCCGCTACGCCAAGCTGGTGAAAGAGATGTCCGAAAGTGTGCAGTTCATCTATATCACCCACAACAAGATTGCCATGGAAGCCGCCGAGCGCCTGATGGGGGTCACCATGCAAGAGCCCGGCGTTTCGCGTTTGGTTTCCGTGGGTATTGATGAGGCCGCTGAGTTGGTCGAATAGTGCGTGTGGCTCATGGCTGCGCCGTGTTGCGACTTCCCTAGAGTTTCCTTATTTGCCAAGGCGTGCCTGTCACCTGGGTGCGCCAGCGCAAGCGGATAGTAACGCCATGCCCACGAAATGCTTTGATAACAGCAAGTTGTTGAAAAAACGTGGTGTTGGCGGTGGGGTCGTCGCGGCCGTATAGGCTTAAGTCCCGCTTATCGCTTGCGAATCATTACCTGTTGTTAAAGCGCAATGCGTTCATAAGAAACTAGCGATAGTGAAAAACATTCACTAGCATAACGTTTAAATAGGGTGAACTGAGTGGGTAGCGGCCTCACACGGCACTCCGCGTTTGGCCACCCGTATCAGAGATGGAATGACGCGGAAAGGGCACTTTTGATGGTTGATAAGGTCGAAAAATTCGCCTAAAAAGCTCCCTTAGCGGCTCAAACGTGTGAAAATCAGCAAAAATTGGCTCTTTTCGTAGCAACCGCGCTATGCTTGGTGCTAAATATCGATTTATAAGAAGGTTCCCATATTCTGGCGCAGTGCCGCTCACTGTGCCCTAGTAACCGGTTAGATGACCCATGGAATGCTCGACATGGAATTAAGAGAGTGGTTAATCATTCTAGGACTGGCACTGGTTTCGCTAATCGTTGTCGACGGTGTGCGTAGGCTCCAGCGTCAGCGTCGTGTGCCCCGGCTAGACCAAGCGGTAAAAGATTTGCCTACCGCGAAGTTGGAAGAGTTAGACGACGAGGCGAAAGAAGCTGAGATCAATTGGGAACTGCCAAACGGCGGTGCCCGGGTCGTTAAAGCTGCTGACTACAGCGGGCTGGGTCAAAAACCCAAGCTAGAGCGCCAAGAGCATCCAGGGCCTTCTAGGGTGCTGTATGATTTCCGTCGCTCGTTTACCAAATCCTCAGGAAAGCCAAAACCCGCAGCAGCGAAACTTAACAAGGCGGAGCCGGCTGTCCAGGCAGCTACTGTTAATGTGTCAGCAACAGCTGATGCGTCTGCTGAAACCAGAAACGAAATGCGCGAACCGCCACGCCGTGAGCCAAGTGTCTTTACAGCTCGTGAAGAGGCCCCGAAAGCAGAGACCCCCCAGCCAGCGACCCCGGAGTCGTCCATGAGTGCCATGGAAGACGAAGCCCCCCAGTCTCAGCAAACAGGTACAGCACCTGCGTCGTTCTCCGCCACTGATGAAGCACCTAGCGAACAGCCGAACGATGAAGCACCTAGCGAACAGCCGAACACCGCTGAGCTAAATGCCTCTCATACACCAGAGCCCCATGCTGAGCTGGAAAGCAACCGAGCTCCTGAAGAGCCAGCGGCCGCTGAGCCAGATATTACTCCTGAGCCCGAGCCGGTGCTTCGCGCCGAGCCTGAAGATGCGGTATTTGCCAAGCACGCTTCCGACGCACCCAAGCGCCGCCAGTTGCGCGCCGACACGGCAGGCGATCACGAGCTAGATGACGATGAAATCGACGAGTATCGTTTAGTCGATTTTGAAGGCATTGGCCGTTCCTTTAAGCGGCGTATTATTGAGCGCCGTAAAGAGAAAGCCATCAAAAAAGCCGAGAAAGCCAAGCGAGCTGAAGCAGCCGCCAAGCAAAAAGCTGAGCGTAAAGCGCTGGAAGCCGAGCAGCGCCGTGAAGCGAAGCAGGCCGCTGAAGCGGAAAAAGCGCGTATCGCTCAAGAAAAAGCTCAAGTTCGCGAAGCCGCTGCTGCTAATGAAGCTGCCGCCCAACGCGACGCCGTGCAGCAGGCGCATGCCGAGCCTGAATTAGAGCGCTACGCAAACAGCGCTAGCCGCTATGAAGATCATTACCAGAGCGTTGATGACGAGTACGATGACGCTTATGCAGCCCAAGGCGTTGTGCGCGCGCACCCTACGTTGGAAAAAGCTCTGCGTCATGACGTGAACGGCGAGCACGCTAAAGAAACGCTTGCCAATGCTGACGAGTTGGTAGTCATTAGCGTGCTGTCGCGTGATCCCGAAGGTTTTGATGGCGACAAGTTACTTGAATTAATGATGGCCTGTGGGTTGCGCTATTGCCGCGCGATGGGCGTCTTCAATCGCTTTGAAACGGAAAGCCCCAATAGCGAGCTGCAGTTCTCGATGGTGAACGTGCTCAAACCCGGCACTTTCCCCATCGAAGAGATGGATGAGTTTGTAACGCCTGGGATCACTTTCTTAATGCCGCTGCCCGGTGCGGTGGATAGCTCGGCTGCTTTTGAAGCAATGGTCGAAACGGCCATGGTGGTGGTACGCCACATGGGCGGCGAGCTTAAAGATGAAAACCGCAGCGTGATGACGGCGCAAACCATCGAGTTTGCCCGGCAGCGTGTTCATGAATTTGAGCGTCGCCACCGCCTGCACCGCCATATGCAGGCTCGCTAAACGCCGCGTTGTGCGAACACCCGCCTTCCTCAAGAAGGCGGGTGTTTTTGTTACTAATTACCTGTTTTATTTGTCTTCGGAACCTCTGAATGAGTCAGCCTGCCCCCACCCTGCTGGAAGAGATCAGCCAACTACGCGCTGATCTGGATGACGCCAACTACCGCTACTACGTGCTAGACGAGCCAACGTTAACCGACGCTGACTACGACCGTAAGTTGCAGCGCTTAAAGCAGTTAGAGGGCGAGCACCCCGAGTTGATTTCCCCCGACTCGCCCACTCAGCGAGTCGGCGCCGCTCCGGCAGAGGGCTTTCCCGAGGTTGCCCATGCCATTCCGATGCTCTCGCTGGATAATGCCTTTAGTCGTGACGATATTGTGGCCTTTGCCGAACGCGTGGCGGAACGCTTGGAGTGTCAGGCAGAAGAGATTGAGTTTAGCTGCGAGCCGAAGCTGGATGGCGCGGCGGTATCGCTGGTGTATGAGCAGGGTGTGTTGGTCAGCGGTGCGACCCGTGGGGATGGCCGCACGGGGGAAGGCATTACCTCTAACCTGCGTACCCTGCGCTCGGTGCCGCTTAAGCTCATGGGTAAAAGAGTGCCTGAGCTCTTGGAAGTGCGCGGCGAAGTGATTATGCGCCACTCCGGCTTTGAAGCGCTCAACGAGCGCGCCAGAGAAGAGGGCAGCAAAGTATTTGCCAACCCACGCAACGCTGCGGCTGGCAGCCTGCGTCAGCTCGACCCGCGCATTACGGCGACCCGCCCGTTGGAGTTCCACGCCTACCAAGCAGCACGCTTGGAGCCAGACTTGGGCGATGCCACCCACAGTGCGCTGATGGCACGGCTGTCCACCCTGGGCTTTCGCACTAGTGCAGAGTTAACCACGATGTACGGCCCCGACGCGGTAGCCGACTACTGCGAGCAGCTAGGCGCTAAACGCGACCAGCTCGGCTACGACATTGATGGCGTGGTGATTAAGGTCAATGACCTGCGCCACCAGCGGGAGCTGGGATTTGTGGCCCGTGCACCCCGCTGGGCGGTGGCGTTTAAATTCCCTGCCCAAGAAGAAGTCACGACCCTCAACGATGTGGAGTTTCAGGTAGGTCGCACCGGGGCGATTACGCCGGTGGCGCGCCTTGCGCCGGTCACCGTTGCGGGAGTGACTGTCTCTAACGCCACGCTGCATAACGCCGATGAAATTACTCGCTTGGGCGTGATGATTGGCGATACGGTAGCCATTCGCCGCGCAGGGGATGTGATTCCACAAGTGGTGCGAGTGGATGAAGAGAAGCGCCCGGCGGATGCCCGTGCGATTACCTTCCCCGACCACTGCCCAGTGTGCGGCTCGGATATCGAACGCCTGGAAGGCGAGGCGGTGGCACGCTGCTCTGGTGGGCTTTACTGCGCTGCCCAACGTAAAGAGGCGCTGAAGCACTTTGCCAGCCGTAAAGCGCTGGATATCGACGGCCTGGGCGAGAAGCTGATTGAACAGTTGGTGGATCAGGAGTGGGTGAAAACGCCTGCCGATCTCTTCCATCTCAGCGTAGAGCAGTTAAAGAGCCTGCCGCGTATGGGCGAAAAATCCGCCACCAACTTGGTTAACGCCCTGGAAAAGGCCAAGCAGACCACGCTGGCGCGGTTTATCTACGCGCTGGGCATTCGTGAGGTGGGCGAAGCCACGGCTGCTAACGTCGCCAACCATTTCGGCACGCTGCAAGCGCTGCAAGACGCCGATCAAGCGGCGCTGGAAGCGGTGAATGACGTAGGCCCCATTGTTGCCAAGCATATCCACACGTTTTTTCGCCAGCCCCATAACCTGGAAACACTCCAAGCGCTGATTGAGGCGGGCATTACTTGGCAAGAGTCAGAAGTCACCCAAGGCCCCACGCCGCTAGAGGGCCAAACCTGGGTGCTGACCGGTGCCATGGAGAGCATGACCCGTGACGAAGGCAAGGCGCGGCTTCAGGCGCTGGGGGCCAAGGTAGCGGGCAGCGTCTCTAAAAAAACGACTTGCCTAGTGGCGGGCGAAGCTGCAGGCAGTAAGCTCACCAAAGCCGAGCAGTTGGGGGTTGAAGTGATCGACGAAGCCACCTTTATTGAGCGTTTAGCCGCTTGGGAGCAAAGCGAATGAGCCGGTTTATCGAAGTGCCCGCGCGGATGCTGCCGCCAGAAACCTTAACCGCGCTGCTGGAAGCGTTTGTTACTCGACAAGGCTACGACACCACCGATACCGGCGAAGGCATGAGCGGCTGGGTCGCTGAGCTTAAGCAGCAGCTTGACCGACACGAGCTGATCATTGCCCACGACCTAGAGCTGGAAATGACCGAAGTGATGACCCTCGCCCAGTGGCGCTCCTTTGGGCGAGAGTTAGCAGATGATGAAGAAGAGGGCGATTACTGAGCCCGCACCAGCGCGCTAATGATGCGCCGCCCTGGGTGAAGGTGGTCAGCCAATGGCTGCTCGATGGGCAGCGGTTCATCGCAAATGCGCGATGCGATAACCTCCGCGCACAGCGGCGCGCTGGCAAGCCCCCGTGAGCCATGGGCGGTGGAGATCCACAGCCCTGGATGGTGCTCGCCATTAACAGGCGGCACTTTCGAGGCATCTTTACGCAGCACTGCGTAATCCCGCTGCCACGCGGCTGTGTGGGGCACCGGCCCGGCGTAAGGGGTTTTATCGGGGCTGGCGGCTCGCACTGCAGCCCGGCCTTCCAGCGCTTCTGGGCTTAACGTAACGCCAGCTGCCTCTAGCGCGGCGACCCACTCTGGCAGCGCTTGGCGTAGCTCATCAATATTGCGCTGGTGCTCTTCCTCGACCACTTGCGTTGTGGCGTTATTGGGCACAAAGCTGGCGCCAAAGGTGAGTACGTTATCCATCGGTGGTGATACATAGCCTCCCGCACATACCACTTTAGTGGGCACCTTCGTACCTGCTGGCAGCGTTAGCTCGCTGACCTGGCCGCGCACCTGCTGCAACGGCAGCTCGGCGGTTTGAGCAAACTGGTTAGCCAGGGATGCTGTAGCCACGACCACATGATCAGCCTGCAGCGTTTCGCCGCTGGCCAGAGTGACCTGCCACTGCGCCGTTTGAGAGGCTTGCTGTAGCTCGCTGACGTCGCCTTGCCGTAGGGTGATATTGTCGTGCTGCAACAACTGTTCGCAGAGCTTTTTGGGCTGAACCCAGCCCGCCTGGGGATAAAATAGCCCGTGGGCCGCAGAGACCGGTACTTCCGCCAGCTCGCTTAGCGCATTGGTCTGTGCAGACACGACCGGCTCCGGCAGCGGATGATTGGCCATAAAACGCTGCTGGCGGGTCGCCTCTTTATTACTTAGCGCGAGCTGTAACACGCCACAAGGCTGCCAGAGCGGCGGCTCCTGTGGGTGAGCTGAGGCCAGTTGGCCAAACCAGCGCTGGCTATACAGCAGCCCCGCTAAATAGAAGCGGCTTTGATGATTGGTTTCCACCGCCAGCTTCACATAGAGCGCCCCTTGACGATTGCCGGAGCCGCCCGCGCCAGGGGCGTCACGCTCAACCACCGTGACTTGCTTGCCGCGCTTAGCCAGCGCTGCCGCTACGCTGCTGCCCGCCATGCCCGCGCCAATTACAATCACGTGCTTTGCATCGCGGTGGGCAGGGGGCGTGAACCAGGGCGCCGCGTTGCGCCGCGTATCTGTGGGCGGTGCTTCTATACCGCCCGCTAGCATCTCCCGCTTACGGCCAAACCCCGGCACTTTTTTCCAGTGAAACCCCGCCGCTTTCAGCCCGCGCTTGACGATGCCTGCGCAGGTAAAGGTGGCAAAGGTGGCACCGGGGCGCGAACGGGCCGCCATGGCTTCAAAAAGCTCGGGCTGCCACATCTCGGGGTTTTTAGAGGGCGCAAAGCCATCTAAAAACCAAGCATCCACTTGGCCCTCCAGCAGGTTCAGCCGCTCGGTGGTGTCGCCAAAGTGCAGGTCGAGGGTGACGCGCTCGCTTAGGTGCAAACGGTGGATGCCGCTTACCGCCTCTGGCCATAGTTCGCACAGCACTTGTGAATAACCGGCCAGCGACGGCCACGCGCTTAGGGCGCGGGTAAGCGCTTCCCGGTCGAGGGGAAATTTTTCTGTGGATAACAGATGCAGCCGTGCGCCTTTTGGGGCGTGCTGCTCAAAGCAGGCCCAGGCGCACAGTATATTTAGCCCGGTGCCAAAGCCTGTCTCGCCAATCACAAAGGCCCGTGCTTCCTGCCAAGCCGCAAACCGCTCGGGAAGTCGGTTGGCCCCTAAAAAAACGTGCTCGGTTTCTGCACGCCCATCCTCACGGGAAAAATAGACGTCGTCGAAGGCGTCTGAATGGGGAGAAGTGTCGTTCCACGTCAGCTGTGGGGCGGTTAACGCTTCAAGTGGGGGTAGAGCACTAGGGGATTGAGCAGGGCGTTGAGTCACGCGAGCATCCGTGGTGGCGATAATTGGTTAAAAAATGATCAATTTGTTAATCGGGGCGCTATCTCTGGCTTATAGAAAAGCGTCCGCCGAGTTTTCACAGAGTTTTCCACAGGCTCTGTGAAAAAGCGGGCGGACCCTCCACACTCGCCCCTATTGGTCAAGGCAAAACTTTTTTGAACGGCTTAACAATTACCTTGGCATAGACCCCAGCGATGATGTATGGATCGGCATCTGCCCAGGCTTGGGCGTCCTCTAAACTATCGAATTCCGCCACCACTAAGCTGCCGCTAAAGCCCGCATTGCCGGGGTTGTCGGAATCAATGGCGGGGTGCGGGCCGGCCAGAATAAGCCGCCCCTCATCGCGCAGTGCTTCAAGCCGCGCTAAGTGGTCGGGGCGGGCTGCTAAGCGGCGCTCTAAGCTGTTGGCAACATCTTCACTGATAATGGCGTAAAGCATGGGGATAACTCCTTGAAGGCAGGGGTAACGTATCGGCCATAGCATTGACCGTACTCCGGTTAGCGCGCACCATGGCGAGCTTGTTCGTGTTCAACACGCCTATTCTAAACTCGCCACACGGCGTCATGCTAATGCCACTACTTCCTAACGCTCTTGCCTCCGTACTGCCTACCGCATTCGATGCCGACCAGCGCTACTCGGTTGACCTGCACATGCACTCAACCGCTTCTGATGGGGCGCTTTCCCCGACGGATCTGGTAACCCTATGCGCTGGGCGTGGGCTTACTCACATGGCGCTCACCGACCATGACACGATGGAAGGGGTGGAAGAAGCGAGCCGCGCCGCCCAGCAGGCAGGGCTTTGCCTGGTGCCGGGGTGTGAGTTATCCACCCGCTGGCAGGGGATTAATATTCACGTGGTAGCGCTAATGCCCGGCGGGCTGCAGGGGCCGATGATAGAGGGGCTTGAGCAGCAGCGGGAAGCGCGTATCAAGCGCGCTGAAGTGATCGCCGAGCGTTTAGAAAAAATGGGTTTACCCAACGCGCTGGAAAAAGCCCGCGCCCAGGCAGGCGGCGACCGCCCCCTAGGGCGACCTGACTTTGCCCGAGCGCTGGTGGCGGAAGGTGTGGTAGCCGATTGGGCCGGAGCCTTTAAGCGCTACCTGGGCAGTGGTAAAAAAGGCGATGTTAAAGCCCATTGGCCGGAAATTAGCGAAGCAGTGGGTTGGGTAGTGGCGTCTGGCGGAGTGGCCGTGCTGGCCCATCCGCTGCGCTACGGGCTTACCCGGCGCAAGTGCGGCCTGTTGATGGATACCTTTATGGAAGCCGGTGGCCAAGGCGTAGAGCTTGTTAGCGGCCAGCAAAACCCAGACGCCACCCGTGATTTGGCGCGCCAGTTGGTAGAGCGGGAGCTGTACGCCTCGTTGGGCAGTGATTTCCACTTTCCTGGCAGCCATGCAGCGCCTGGCAGCATGAGTCCGGTGCCCCGTACCGCCGCGCCGCCTATTTGGCAGCACCCCCGTTTAGCCCACCTGCGCGATGCCCCGAGCGGTATGCTGGGTGCTAAGCCGCTGAATAAGCTAAGCTAAAAGTGATATCGCTAAAAACCTTAGCTAACCAGATGCCTACGGGCAGGAGTAAGCGATGAGCCAATATTTTCAGATTCATCCGGAAAACCCGCAAAAGCGGCTGATTGACCAAGCCACCGAGATTATTCGTAAGGGTGGAGTAGTCGCTTACCCAACGGACTCAGGCTACGCGTTGGGCTGCCATTTAGGCGAAAAAAAGGCCATCGAGAAGATCAAATGGCTGCGCTCGCTGGATGACAAGCATAACTTTACTCTAGTGTGCTCGGATCTTTCCGAAATAGGCACTTACGCTAAAGTGGATAATGCCGTGTTCAGGCTGCTGAAGGCTCACACGCCCGGCCCCTACACCTACATTCTGGATGCCACTACCGAAGTGCCGCGCTTGCTGCTGCACCCTAAGCGCCGCTCAATTGGTGTGCGGGTGCCCGATCACCGCATCACCCACGCGCTGCTAGAGGCGCTGGGTGAGCCGCTAATGAGCGTGACGCTGATTCCGGTAGGCGAAGCGCTGCCGATGAGCGACCCCGAGGAGATTCGCGAGCGCTTTGGTGCCCATCTGGATTTGATTATCGATGGCGGTGCTTGCCACCTCGACCCAACGAGCGTGATTGATCTTCGTGAACTGCCGCCCAAAATCGTGCGGGAAGGGCGTGGCGATATAACGCCGTTTCAAGAGTAGCGGTCGCTGAGTACTATTAAAACGGGGGCGCTTAGCGTCCTCGTTTTCGTATCGGCGAGGTGCTATTTATCCTCGCTTGGCGTCTCATCGTCGCTGCTCTCTTTGTGCGCTTTTTTGCGCGGGTCCTCGCTGTTCTCATCCAGCCAAGTGCCGCAGCGCAGGCAGTAGCGGGCACGCTTTTCGTGGCGGTCGTGGCCGCAGCCAGGACAGGCTTCTTCTGAGTAGCGGTCTTCACGAATCGAGCGGATCACTTGGGCAGAAAACACCCCGGTGGGCACGGCAATAATCGAGTAGCCAATCAGCATCAGAATCACTGTGATGGCTTTGCCCAGCGAAGTGGTGGGCACAATATCCCCATACCCGACGGTGGTAATGCTCACGATGGCCCAATATATCGACATGGGGATGCTGGTAAAGCCCGACTCAGGGGACTCAATGGTGTACATCAGCGCGGCAAACAGTGTGACCACCATGAGAATGCTACTGAAAAATAGCAAAATCTGGCGCAGGCTACGTTTAAGCGCATCCAGCAGTAGCCTGCCTTCCCCCACAAACTCCATCAGTCGCAAAATGCGGAAGATGCGCAACACCCGCAAAATCCGCACCATCACCAGCGCATGCGCGCCAGGCACCAGCAGCACTAGCCAAGTGGGGATAATTGCAATCACATCCACCACGCCGTAAAAGCTTTTTAAATACACCGTGGGGCGTTCAAGGCAGTAGAGCCGTACCAGCAGTTCCAGGCTAAACAGCAGTGTAAAGGCCCATTCGATGTAGAAGAAAATATGCCCGTAACGCTCGGCATAGATCTCAACGCTATCGAGCAAAATCACCGCAACGCTGAGCAGAATGGCGACGATTAGCGCAATATCAAACGCCTTCGCCCCCGGCGTATCGGATTCAAAAATAATATGGAACAGCCGGGCGCGGAGTCCTTCGGCGCCGGGAGTAAGGGGAAAGCTCATCGCGTCATCCTGAGGTGGGCTTAATGAGTGGTTGAAACGTGTTTAGCGTAGCGCGGTTTCATAAGCGAAGCGACGAGCCAAATTTAACGCAGCCGCGCCGTAGGCGGTGGTGGGCATGCCTGCGCTATCTAATGCCTTAGGCAGCATCTCAGCATCTGCCCGTGCGGCGCTATCCAGCTGCGGGTGCTGGGCAAGCGTTGCCAATGCCTGCTGCGCGGCGATTAAGTGCGTCGCGTCACCGCTATCGTGATAGGCGTCGAGTGCGACTGTCGCGCGGTGTAGCCACTCGGCCGGGTGCTGGGCATCAGGCAGCGGCCACTGCTGGCGGCCCAGCGCATTGCCCCGCGATGCCTTACTGCTGTCGGAGGGACGCAGTGGTACTTGGCTGGCCAGCTCGGCCGCCAGCGACCATAGCGCCTCAGGGTCGCCTGCTTTTAACTCTAGCTCCACTTCGCAAATCGGCGCGCGAGCCTTGCCACAAACGATCTCGCCCTCATCCAGCACCAGCTCAATCTTGCTGCCTTGCCAGGCAAGCTGCCAACTGCGGCGGGTGAAGTCTGTGCTTAGCGTCGAGCGCAGTGCCGCAATTTTGTCTGCTAACGCGTTTTGAAAGGGCGGCAGGGCGGCCAGGGCGGATTGATCTAAGCTGGGGTCAGGAACTTGCCACTCCCACTCCTGTCGGCTGGAGAGCCCGCCACCCCCTTGGCCGGCGGTTTTTACCGTCTGCAATACTTGGCTATCCAGCTGGCGCAGGCGCACCGCTATTCGTGCGGCGGCTAAATCTCCCGCCGGGGTATCGAAGTAGGTGTTGGCCAGCTGCTGCTGAACGGGGGGAGTGCTGGCGAGCACCGGATGGTGTAACAGCGCGTCGATCTGGGTGGGTGGCAGTGCCAGTTTTAGCTCTACCTCGGTCGGTGCTGGCATACTGGTTGAGTTTTTCATGACAATCGCCACCTCACTATTATGACATTTTGGTTAATTTTTGATGACATTATGAACTTTTCATGACGGCGGCGGACGCACTCTTTATACTGGCGCCCGCCATTTCCAGGCTCCCCGAAAACAGGCTAAAGGCTATATGGTAACCTCCAACCCTTTTTCCGCGATGTTTGGCCGCTCGCCATTCCAGCCGTTGCTGGCCCACATCGTCAAGGCCAATGAATGTGCCGACCAACTGCTGCCGTTCTTCGAGGCAACACTTGTCGGTGATTGGGACACGGCGGCTGAGCTGCGCGAGAACGTCACGCGCTTAGAGCACGACGCCGACACCCTGAAAACAGAACTGCGGCTGAACCTGCCTAACACCATGTTCCTGCCGGTATCGCGTTCTGACCTGCTCGATTTGATCAGTGTTCAGGACAAGATTGCCAATAAAGTGCGCGACATTACCGGCATTATGCTGGGCCGTAAAATGCGCGTACCCAATGAGCTGGCCGAACCGATGCGCGACTACATGCGCACCAGTGTGGCCTGTGTGGCCCAAGCTCGCCAAGCGCTTGAAGAATTGAAAGACCTGCTGGAATCCGGTTTTGGTCGCAATGTTTCCGATGTCATGCAAAACATGATCCGCGAACTGCACACCCTTGAGCACCAGGCCGATAGCCAGCAGGTGGCGATTCGTCGTCAGCTGTTTGAGCTTGAGAGCCAGCTACCGCCGGTGGATGTGATCTTCCTCTACAAGATCATTGAATGGGTGGGCGAAGTCTCTGATCGCGCTGAACGCGTAGGTAGCCGCCTGCAGATTTTGACCGCACGCTAAGGGATACTCATGCAGATTATTGCCCAGCACGGTGACATTTTTATCATTCTGGCCTGTGTATTTGGCTTCTTTATGGCGTGGGGCGTCGGCGCAAACGACGTCGCTAACGCCATGGGAACCTCGGTGGGGTCGAAAGCGATTACCATCAAACAGGCGATCCTTATTGCCGTTGTCTTTGAGTTTTTAGGCGCATGGCTGGCCGGTGGCGAAGTCACCAACACCATTCGTAAAGGCATCATCGATCCTGAATTGTTGCAGGAAGACCCACAGCTGCTGGTGTACGGCATGTTAGCGGCGCTGCTGGCAGCGGGAACCTGGCTGCTGGTGGCCTCCATGAAAGGCTGGCCCGTTTCCACCACGCACTCCATTGTGGGCGCGATTGTGGGCTTCGCGGTGGCAGGCCTGGGGGCTTCTACCGTGGATTGGGGGGCGGTTACCAAGATTGCCGCAAGCTGGGTCGTTTCCCCGCTGCTGGCCGGTACCATCGGCTTTGTGCTGTTCAAATCGGTCCACCACCTGATTTTTGAAAACGATAACCCGTTTACCGCCGCCAAGCGCTACGTGCCGGGCTATGTATTTTTGGTGGGCTTTATTGTTGCCATGGTCACGCTGACCAAAGGGCTCTCCCACGTGGGGCTCGACCTGACCTTTAACCAAAGCCTGCTGCTCTCCATCCTGCTCGGCTTGGTCATTATGGGCATTGGCATGCTGATGCAGCGCCGCATCAAATTCGAAAAGACCGCTAACGACCATTTTGGTTACGCCAACGTGGAGCGAGTGTTCGGCGTACTAATGATCTTCACTGCCTGTGCCATGGCCTTTGCCCACGGCTCTAATGATGTTGCCAATGCGGTTGGCCCGCTGGCAGCGGTGATCAGCGTGGTGCAAACCGGCGGTGAAATTGAGGGCTCGGCCCTTGTGCCCTGGTGGGTACTGGTACTAGGTGGCGGCGGTATCGTCGTTGGCTTGGTTACCTATGGCCATAAAGTCATCGCGACGGTCGGTACCGGCATTACTGAGCTGACGCCTAGCCGTGGTTTTGCGGCCACCCTGGCGGCGGCTACCACCGTAGTGCTGGCATCGGGTACTGGTCTGCCCATCTCGACCACTCACACCCTAGTGGGCGCGGTGCTGGGCGTAGGCTTGGCCCGTGGTATGGCGGCGCTTAACCTGCGTGTGATTGGTACCATTGCTATGTCGTGGCTGATTACGCTGCCTGCTGGTGCTGGTTTGGCGATTCTGTTCTTCTTTATGTTTAAAGGCATGTTTGGTTAACAGACGGAGCTAACTCCGCACCGAATGCCACAGCTCGGCTGAACCGCCAAGCCTACAGCGGCACCTTCTTAGCACACGATCTTTGAATAAGATCTTTGCAATAGAAGGTGCCGCTGTTTTTTGTGCTCTGTTAAAGTAAACAGCGTTACCTTCATTCACCTGCTGCCGGAGAGCGGCCCTTGGACACTCGTTTCCCCTTTGTAGATTGGTTTCGTAACGCCTCCCCATACATTAATGCGCACCGGGGGCGAACCTTTGTCATCTTGATTGAGGGCGAAGCCATGGCGTCGGGCCGAGGGGAGCAGCTCATCCAGGATTTAGCGCTGCTGCACACCTTAGGTGTGCGCTTGGTAGTGGTGTTCGGCATTCGCCCTCAGGTACATGAGGCACTGACTGCCGCTGGCGTAGAACCCACCCGGGTGGATGGCCGCTGGGTGGCCGATCGCGCGGTGATGGCCCACGTTGAGCAGGTAGCGGCGCACCAGCGGCTCTGGCTGGAAGCCCGGCTTTCCCTTGGCCTGCCGAGCACGCCGCTACACGGCGTAGAACTCAGCGTGATTTCCGGCAACCTAGTCACCGCCAAGCCGCTTGGCGTGCGCGAAGGAGTGGATTTTGACCATAGCGGCGAAGTGCGCCGGGTGCGGGCCAGCGCCATTGAGGGGCTGCTGGAAAAAGGCTCGCTAGTGCTACTGCCGCCGCTGGGATTCTCCAGCACGGGGGAAGTGTTCGATTTAGACGCCTCGGAAGTGGCTCAGCACGCCGCCGTGGCGCTCAAGGCAGACAAGCTGATTCTGCTGGGCGAGTCCGAAGGCCTGGAAGACGAGCAGGGCGCGCTCTTGCGCCAGCTTTCCCCTTTTGAGGCAGAGCCGCGCCTGCAGCAAGCCGCGCCGGGTAGCGAATTGGCGCGACACTTGAGTGCTGCCTGCACCGCCGCCCGTGAGGGTGTAGCACGTACTCACTTGCTCTCGTGGCGCAATCACGACGCGCTGCTGGGCGAGCTGTTCACCCGTGACGGCGTGGGCACCATGATTACCCAGCACCGCTACGAACAGCTGCGCCCCGCCACGCTGAACGATGTGGCAGGCCTGCTAGAGCTGCTAGAGCCGCTAGAGCGGCGCGGTATGCTGGTAGCACGCTCCCGAGAGCGGTTAGAGCACGAAATTGATGATTACATGGTGATTGAGCGGGACGGCATGGTAATTGGCTGCGCGGCGCTACACGTCTTCCCCGAGACCACCGTAGGTGAGCTAGCCTGTGTTGCCGTTCATGGCAACTACCGGGGCGGCGAACGCGGCGAGCGGCTAGTGGAAGCCCTTGAGCGCCGAGCACGCCAGCGCGGGCTTTCCGAAATGTTCGTACTCACCACCCACACCGCCCACTGGTTTGTAGAGCGCGGCTTCCGCGCCGCAAGCCTGGAAGACCTGCCCCCCCTCAAACGCGAGGCCTACAACCACGCCCGTAAATCCAAGGTGCTGGTGAAAAATCTGGCGGGTTAGTGGGGAAAACCGGCACCATGCGCGCTATCGACTACCTAACGAGAGTCACTTTGCGCTATGGTAAAAGAAACTAACCGAGGGATGCCGCAATGAACCTCAAACATATCGCACACATTGCCAGTGTCACTACGATCTTTCCGCAAAAGCGGCAGGCAATCCAACCTGTCGAGTTTGTCGTGCACGAGAGCGATGCAGAGGCATTGAGCAGCGATTTTCTGAAGGTTGGAAAAGATATGCAAAAGGCGATGGAGCAATATGACCGACTCCCCAGACTCTCACACTCGTGATTCATCGCAGCAATCACCAACATCTTCTAACAATCAGAGCATTATTGCTCAACAATTGACCTACTCAGGTCCCTTGCCGCCCTCTGCAGAAATGGAAAAATACGAGCGCATCAGCCCCGGCGCGGCAGATCGTATTTTAGCCATGGCCGAGAAGGAGCAAGCGCATCGCCACGCGCAAGAAGAGAAAGAAAACGCCGTCAACTCTCGTATTGCTGAGTCCAATATACGCTCGCAGGATGCCAGTATCAGCGAGATCAAGCGCGGGCAGTGGATGGCCTACAGCCTTGGCCTTATCTTTCTGGGTATTACAGTGATGCTCGGGCTGAACGGGCATGAAGTTGCTGCGTCAACATTAGGACTTGGCGGGGTTGCGGCGGTGGCGACTGTATTTATAAAGGTGCGTAACAAGCAGTAGGGTAGGCTGTAATAGTCGTGTTCTACGGGTGAGGCGGCATCGCCGCCTCAGAGGGTTGCTAGGTATTCAGAATCACGCCACCGTTCAGGTGCAGCGTTTGGCCGCTCATGTAGGATGACTCTTCACAGGGGTACACATAGGCCGGGCCGATTTCACTGGGCTGTCCGGCGCGTTTCATCGGCACCTGATTGCCGAACTCCGCGACTTTCTCTTCATCGAAGCTGGCCGGAATCAGCGGTGTCCAGATGAGGCCGGGAGCCACGGCGTTGACACGGATGCCTCGGTCCATCAGCGACATCGCCAGCGAGCGTATCAGCCCCTGAATGGCGCCCTTGGTGGCAGTGTAGTCAATCAGCGTGTCGTTGCCCTTGAACGCATTGATGGAGGAGGTGGCAATGATCGTATCGCCCTCACTCAAATGGGGCAGCGCCGCTTTGGTCAGGTAAAAGTGGCTGAAGATATTGGTCTGGAACGTGCGCTGCAGCTGCTCGTCGGGGATCTCGGTAATATCGTCCCAGTCGTACTGCTCAGCGGCGTTATTGATCACGATGTTGATCTTGCCGAAGTGATCCAGGGTGCGCTTAACAATCTCGCGGCAAAATGCCGGGGCGGCCACATCGCCTTTCAACACCAGGCAGCGGCGTCCTTCTGCTTCCACTAGCCGCTTGGTTTCCTCGGCGTCTTTGGTCTCTTTGAGATGCACGATCACGCTATCCGCCCCTTCACGGGCGTAGTGCACGGCCACGGCACGGCCAATGCCGCTGTCGCCGCCGGTAATAATGGCTACTTTATCGAGCAGTTTTTCAGCGCCGCGATAGCTATTGCGGATGTATTCAGGTGCTGGGCGCATGGCGTGTTCATCGCCGGGCTGTTTGTTCTGGTGCTGCGGGGGCTGCTGTTGGTCGCTCATGTGCGGTCACTCCTTTGTGTGCACGAATCGCTTCGATTAGCTGGCAGGGCTGCCCGTCTCCTCAGGCGGCTAGCTGCCGAATGTCGAGCTTTCAACGTAGACCAAAGGCGAAGGATAGAGCAAATAGTGCGGGCGCATCAGTAACCTGGAATAGCGAGAATTAATAAAGGCTATTTAAACAGACGATCAATAGGAGATTGCTCCTGCTTATTTTTTTAAGTGACTGTTATAAATGGTTTTTGATTAAGCGTAAGTAAGTGGTGATGGTATTAGGCGGATAGCGCACCATGGCAAGAACCCCGGCAGCAGCTATAGTGAGTGAGGCTTTATCCCAGTAATATCTCGACCACCGCCAAGGAGTAGGAGGTACTATGTCCCCTGATAAAGACGACCAGAAGAAAGATCAGCGTGACGACCACCACGATGACGCAAACCCAATGCCTGACACGCACCACGTCAATCCTGATGCCGAGAAAAAGTCAGAGAAAAAGTAAGTAAGAGAGATTAAAAAGGCGCTGTTGTTAGCCTGGATTTCTCACAGGGTATAAAAGAAAGCGGCTGAAAGTGCTATGATTTCAAGAACCTAACCAATCCATCAAGCACCAACAGCCGCTTCCAAAATGGTACCTGAAAAGCTGACCTTCTCGCCACTCTCACGCCGCCAAATTGAAGCCGACTATCTGCGCACCAGTGACCGCAGCGACAGCCGCCATAGCTGGGCGATCCTCGCCTTACTGGTACGCTTTATCCGCCAATACTGGCCCGATACCCGCATCGTGTTACGAGGTGATAGCCACTTTTGTCGTCCCCGGATGCTGAACTGGTGCGATCGGCATCACGTCGACTACATCGTGGGAATCGCCAAGAACAGCCGGCTGCTCAAGGAAGTGGATGTGCCCATGATGCTGGTACGCAAGACCCAATGGCAGGTGGGAGGGAAAGTGGCAGAGACGTTTCGCTTTCCGTATCAAGCACACTCCTGGAAATACCCACGCTGGGTGGTGGCCCGTCTGGAAGAAGGCGAGCTGGGCTCTAATCCCCGGTTTATCATCAGTTCCCGTTACGATGACGGCTTCAAGCTTTACTACGAGCAGTACTGTGCCCGGGGTGACATGGAGAACCGGATCAAGGATCAATAACTGAGCCTGTTCGCTGACCGTACCTCCAGCACGCACTGGTGGGCCAATCAGTGGCGGCTGATCTTGTACCAGCGATTAAACGGATTTTTACGCTGAACCACGACCTCTAAGCCCATCAAGTCGAGTGTATCGAGTACCTTCTGCAGTTGAAGCGTAGGCTTGCCGCGCTCTAGGTCGACAATAAAACGGTTGCCGGTACCGGCAAGGCCTGCCACGTCGCTTTGCAGTAGTGCTTGGGATTGGCGCACCTGTTTTATCAGCGCGCCGAGTTCTTGTGAGGTGCGTACTCGAGTCGCAGGAGGAGTTGAAGTCGCCATTGCGAGTGCCTCTCGTAAATTACCGTTCGGTAAGAATAGCCGAAAGGCAATGATCTTGCTGGCAAAATATTCCCGAACGGTAATTTTTTGCTATCTCTGTATCTAAAGGCGTCTAATGATTACCGAGCGGTAATTCAGTGCTTCTTGTAGCGCCGTTTTACTTCGACGTTGAGGCGGCCTTCGCCCAGGCGCAGTTTGAGCAGTTGGCCGGGCTGGGTGTCTTCGGCGCGGCGGATGACTTGGCCTTGGGTATCTTGGGCGATGGCGTAGCCGCGGCCGAGTACGGCCAGCGGGCTGACGGCGTTTAGCTCGCGGGCGGCGCTGTGTAGGCGTGCTTGCCGTACTTCTAATATGCGCTGCATGGCGCTAGCTAAACGGCGCTGTAGGCTGCTGATACGCTCGCTTTCGGCGCGGTGCAGCCGGGCCATATCCTGGCTGGCCAGGCGTCGGGCGAGCTGGGCCGCTTGGGCTTTTTGCTGGGCGAGGGTTTGCTGCATGGCGCGGGTAAGGCGCTGCTGCAGCGTAGTGAGGTGTTGGCGCTGGCGAGCCAGCTGTTCGCCGGGGTGACGAAGGCGGGCGCGCAGAGTATCTAGCCGCTGGCTATCGCGCTCTAACCGCGCTTGCATGCTTCGGTGCAAACGCTGCTCCGCCTGAGCGAGCTGGCGCTTTAGAGCGTGTTGGTCGGGCACTAGCCGTTCAGCGGCGGCGGATGGAGTAGGGGCGCGCATATCGGCGGCAAAATCCGCCAGGGTGACATCTACCTCGTGGCCCACTGCCGACATCACCGGCAGCCGGGAGTGAAAAATCGCCCGCGCCAGATGCTCGTTATTAAACGCCCAGAGATCTTCCAGGCTGCCGCCACCACGGGTGATTAGCACCACATCTTGCTCGGGGTCTAGCCGCGCCTGCCGGTTGAGCAGGCCCAGCGCCGAGATCATCGCCGGGGCGGCTTCAGCGCCCTGAACCGGTACGGGAATCAGCGTCACGTCCGCCAGCGGCCAGCGAGCGGCCAATACGGCCAGCACATCGCGAATGGCCGCCCCATTGGCGGAGCTTAAAATCAAAATCTTGCGCGGGGGAAAGGGCAGGGGGCGCGTATTGGCGAACACGCCTTCGCCTTCCAGCTGCGCTTTCAAACGCTCGAAGGCCGCCAGCAGCTCGCCAAGGCCAGCGGCTTGCACCGCTTCAGCAATGAGCTGGTAATCGCCCCGTGGCTCGAACAGCGAGACCCGCCCGCGTAGCTTCACTTGGTCGCCATCGCGCATGGGGGCGGCCACAAAGCGCGCCCGCTGACGAAACAGCGCACAGCGAATCTGCGCCCGGTCGTCTTTTAAAGTGAAATAGATATGCCCCGAGGCCGGGCGAGACACATTAGAAAGCTCGCCCTCTACCCACACTTCCCCCACATCGCGCTCCAGGGTTTGCTTGGCGCGCTGGTTCAGCTGGCTCACGGAGAGCGCTTTGGGAGTGGGTGATGTGCTTGTCGGTTCCATCGTTGGCCTTGGTGATCATTTCGTGGATGACACGATACCTCAAACGAGGTGCGTGAGCCTTGCCAGCGGCGCTTATTCCCGCAGGGCTTCGAGCGTCATTAGCAACTGGTATAAGCCTAACCGCGACTCTGCATTGCTGGGGCGGCCCTCAAAACGTTATAATAGGCGATTAACTTTTTACGCCCCATCTTCCCACTTCTCAATGGGTGTTGCCGCTATGCTACGTATGGCCCAAGAAGCGCTTACGTTCGATGACGTACTCCTCGTTCCCGGCTTCTCCGACGTTCTGCCAAAGGATGTCAGCCTCAAAACCCGCCTGACCCGCAATCTCTTCCTGAATATTCCCCTGCTTTCCGCTGCAATGGATACTGTAACTGAAGCGCGTCTAGCCATTGCGATGGCTCAGGAAGGCGGCATCGGCATCATCCACAAGAACATGACCATGGCGCAACAGGCCGCTGAAGTGCGCAAGGTGAAGAAGCACGAAAGCGTCATCGTCAAAGACCCGGTCACCGTTAGCCCCAAAGCCAAGCTGGAAGACCTGCTGGCGATGGCCCGCGAAAACGGCTTCTCCGGCTTCCCGGTGGTAGAAGGCGAAACCCTGGTAGGCATCGTGACCGAGCGCGACATGCGCTTCCAGCCCAACGTGGGCGACAGCGTTGCCGACATTATGACTCCCCGCGAGCGGCTGGTAACAGTGAAAGAAGGCACCGACCTTGAAACTAGCAAAGCCAAGATGCGCGAACACCGCATCGAGAAAATGCTGATTGTCGATGACGCCTTCCACCTGCGCGGCCTGGTGACTTTCCAAGACATCGAAAAAGCCCGCACCTACCCGATGGCCGCTAAAGACAGCGACGGCCGCCTGCTAGTAGGCGCAGCGGTCGGCACCGGCCCGGAAACTCCGGACCGCGTAGCCGCACTGGCCGAAGCCGGCGTTGACGTGATCATCGTTGACACCGCCCACGGCCACTCCCAGGGCGTGATTGACCGCGTTCGTTGGATCAAAGAGCACTTCCCCGAGATTCAAGTGATCGGCGGCAACATCGCCACCGCCGCCGCTGCCAAAGCGCTGGCCGAAGCAGGCGCAGACGCCGTGAAAGTAGGCATCGGCCCCGGCTCTATCTGCACCACGCGTATTGTGGCAGGCGTTGGCGTACCGCAAATCACCGCCGTTTCCAACGTAGCCGAAGCGCTGAAAGAGTTCGACATTCCGCTGATTGCCGATGGCGGCGTACGCTTCTCTGGCGACTTGGCGAAAGCCATTGCCGCTGGCGCAAGCGCCGTGATGGTGGGTGGCCTGCTGGCCGGTACCGAAGAAGCGCCGGGTGAAGTGGAGCTTTACCAAGGCCGTACCTACAAAGCCTACCGCGGCATGGGTTCCATGGGCGCGATGTCCCAGAACCAAGGCAGCGCCGACCGCTACTTCCAAGACAAAGATGCCGGTGCCGAAAAACTGGTACCGGAAGGCATCGAAGGTCGCGTGCCTTATAAAGGCATGATGGGCGCTATTGTCCACCAGCTGATGGGCGGCCTGCGCGCCTCCATGGGTTACACCGGCTGCCGCGATATTCAAGAAATGCGCACCAAGCCGGAATTCGTACAAATCACCGGCGCTGGCTTTAACGAGTCCCACGTTCACGACGTGCAGATCACCAAAGAAGCCCCCAACTACCGGGTGAGCTAACCAGCGCATTAAGTTACACGGCGGCGGGCATTGCCCCGCCGCTTGCTTTTTAGCCAATGCGGCCCGTTCCGCGTTATAGAGGCTCCGCCATGAGTGACATTCACGCCCATAAGATCCTGATTCTCGACTTCGGCTCCCAGTACACCCAGCTGATCGCCCGCCGGGTACGTGAAATCGGCGTATTCTCTGAAATCCGCGCCTTCGATATCACCGAAGAAGAGATTCGCGAATACAACCCTAACGGCATCATCCTGGCCGGTGGCCCGGAATCCGTCACCGAGCTGGATTCCCCCCGCGCCCCGCAGTGCGTGTTCGAAATGGGCCTGCCGGTATTTGGTATCTGCTACGGCATGCAAACCATGGCCGAGCAGCTGGGCGGCAAGGTAGAAGGCTCTAACCAGCGTGAGTTTGGCTACGCCCAGATTCAAATCGACGCCGAGACCGCGCTGTTCAAAGACATCAAAGACCACGTAGACGCCGCCACCGGCAACGCGCTGCTGGATGTATGGATGAGCCACGGCGATAAAGTCGCCAAAGCCCCCGACACCTTCACCGTGACCGCCTCTACCCCAAGCTGCCCGATTGCGGCCATGGCCTGGGAAGAGAAGCAGTTCTACGGCGTACAGTTCCACCCGGAAGTGACCCACACCCTGCAAGGCCAGCGGATTCTTGAGCACTTCGTGCTGGATATCTGTAAAGCCGAGAAACTGTGGACCCCTGCCCAAATCATCGAAGACCAAGTACAGCGCGTACGCGAGCAAGTCGGCGACCGCCACGTACTGCTGGGCCTTTCCGGCGGCGTCGACTCTTCCGTTGTGGCTGCGCTGCTGCACAAAGCGATTGGCGACCAGCTCACCTGCGTATTCGTCGATAACGGCCTGCTACGTAAAAACGAAGGCGACCAAGTGATGGAAACCTTCGCCAAGCACATGGGCGTGAAGGTGATTCGCGTCGACGCCGAAGAGCTGTTCCTCAGCAAGCTGGAAGGCGAGAAAGACCCGGAAGCCAAGCGCAAAATCATCGGCAACACCTTTATCGACGTGTTCGATGAAGAAGCCAGCAAAATTGAAGGCGTGGAGTTCCTGGCACAGGGCACCATCTACCCGGACGTGATCGAATCCGCCGCCTCGAAAACCGGCAAAGCGCACGTGATCAAATCCCACCACAACGTGGGTGGCCTGCCGGAAACCATGAAGCTCAAGCTCGTCGAGCCGCTGCGCGAACTGTTCAAAGACGAAGTGCGCAAACTCGGCCTCGAACTCGGCCTGCCCTACGATATGGTCTACCGTCACCCATTCCCTGGCCCCGGCCTGGGCGTGCGCATTCTCGGCGAAGTGAAGAAAGAGTACGCCGACATTCTGCGCGACGCGGATGCCATCTACATCGAAGAACTGCGCGCCGCCGGTTGGTACGAAAAAACCAGCCAAGCCTTCGCCGTGTTCCTGCCGGTGAAATCCGTAGGCGTGGTTGGCGACGGCCGCCGCTACGAATGGGTCATCGCGCTCCGCGCCGTCGAAACCATCGACTTCATGACCGCCCGCTGGGCGCACCTGCCCTACGAGCTGCTGGAGAAGGTTTCCAACCGGATTATCAACGAGTTGGAAGGCGTTTCGCGGGTGACTTATGATGTGAGCAGTAAGCCGCCTGCTACGATTGAGTGGGAGTAGCCGGCAACGACGGGCACTCTCTGGTAACCGTCTGTCAATGACAGGCGTTCATTCAACCCGGCGCCATTGCCGGGTTGTTTGTTTTTGGACTTTGATTAATTACCTGGAATTACCCGGTTTTTCTATTTGAACCTCAGTGCATCCACCAGCAAGCGAAACAGCGGGGATGATTGACGGCGACTCGGGTAATACAGGTAATAGCCGTCATAGGTGGTAAACCAGTCATTCAACAGACTGACCGGTTTTCCGCTGTGCAGTTCTTCTCTCACCATTGCGGTCGGCGCCCACGCTGGAAAAATGCCCCTGTTACAGAACGTTCAGGAGAGTTTTTGGAACCGGGTGTCAGCCGCTCGAAACCGGAGTAGCCGACAAATTCCGCAATATGCCGCATTGCTCGACTGTCCGACGGTTTGAACAGCTGCGGCGCAGCATTCTCAGTTGCTCGTTCAGTTTGGTTAGTTCCTGGATACGCGCCTCCACCTGCTCGATATGCCTATCCATCATCCGATTCACATCATCACATTGCGCACCGGGTGACCGGTTTAAAGCCAACAACTGCCGGATCTCCGGCAAACTGAGATCCAGGCTGCGGCAGTGCTTGATGAACAGCAAATGCTCAACGGCAGCTTCATCGTACAGGCGAAAATTGCCTTCACTGCGTTCTACAGAGGCAATCAAATGTTCCTTTTCATAATGCCGGATGGTTTGCACGGAGCAGCCAGTCACTTTCGACAGTTCGCCGATTTTCATCATCTCTCAATATTCCGATTGACTCTATAGTTGTTATAGAGTTTATAGTGGCTGTCTGTACATCCACAAGGGCTTTATTCGATGTCTGACCCGTGCAATGACAACTGTCAGAGCAACAAGATTGCCAGTGCCCCCACCTCTGGGATAGCGAATACTGACGTAGCTTTGCAGCATGGCTATGTCAGTGACTACCGGGTACCAAAAATGGACTGCCCGTCGGAAGAGGGGATGATCCGCATGGCTCTGGACAGTATTGAGCCCCGCGTTTTACTGGAGTTCGATACACCGAATCGGAAGGTGCGGGTATTCCATGGCGACAATGGGGCTGCCATCGAGGAGAGGATGCGCTCCCTGGGGCTGGGTGCCACGCTGGAAAAAACCACCCCGGTGGGGGAAGGGGATCTAGTCCTGGCCAGGGAGAAGGAAGAGGCAACCGCCCAGGTCGAAGCCGGTATACTGAAGTGGTTGCTGGCCATCAACGGCGTTATGTTCGTGGTTGAACTGACAGTAGGCTGGCTGGCGCAATCCACTGGCTTGATCGCGGATTCTTTGGACATGTTTGCTGATGCCGCCGTCTATGGCGTGGCACTGTATGCCGTTGGACACAGTGTACGGATGAAGCTGCGCGCTGCGCATTTTTCCGGTTGGCTTCAGTTGATTCTGGCGCTGGGAGTCCTGGCTGAAGTCGGGCGGCGATTTGTCTTCGGCAGCGAACCCGTATCCGCGTTAATGATGGGTTTTGGTCTTGTGGCCCTGGCGGCCAACGTCTGGTGTCTGGTGCTTATCGCAAGAAACCGGCACGGCGGCGCACACATGAAAGCAAGTTGGA
>Ga0208316_1000377_pt1 | contig 41080 bp, 47 predicted proteins | sample MalvireepMed_231_FD_184240 | JGI IMG/M metagenome (GOLD analysis project Ga0208316, IMG submission 184240) | Marine viral communities from the Global Malaspina Expedition - Malaspina viral metaG DeepMed_231 (SPAdes) (version 2) | ecosystem: Environmental > Aquatic > Marine > Oceanic | place... | reverse complement strand
CCGCCAAAGAACGAGACCCTCGCCCAACGATGGGCAGCCAAGGGAGGGCGGGAAGACTTCCCAAGGAGAGACCTCAGGGTTGAGGGGCGCTGAGCCCCTGCCCTGCTTTAGAACTGTTCCCTCGTCGGGTTACCGGTCACCAGATTGCCGGCGAGCATCGTCCAAGAGCGGTGTCAGGCTATAATTTAAGGAGGCAACGGGCCTTGGCCCGTAATGGCTTAGCGGCCTGCCTTGCATCTGGGAGCGATAACGCGAAACGTCGCAGCCCCTAACACCTAGCGCCTCCGGCAGGTATTCGCGTACCTGTCGGGGGTTTTTACAAGGAGAAAGCAAATGTTTACATATAATAATTTCCACAGCCGCCAGCAAGAGCGCTCAGAGACTCCCAAGCTTTCGTTCGGTCTTGACTCGGCTATCCCTCACACAACCATGGCTGCCTGGGGCCAACGGGCCGTCTACGACCCAATGCGCATCCGCTACGAGCGGCACTACGGGAGGCGCGGAAAGGAAATCGTTGAGCCCGCCGAGCTTCACATAGACACAACGCTCCGCAATAACAGCCCAGGCTTTTGCTATGTCACCGAAGAAGCCAAGCAAGAACTTCAAGAACTACTCAACAACGGCATCCTTCAGAAGGTTAAAGACGACTACGTCAAGCTTTCCTGCGGCATACACGGGAACGAAAGACGCCAACATGTCTTGTACGAAGACGGCCAGGTCAAGGTTGTTGGCGATACACTCGCCAGCGGTGGATACCTATACGTGGCCGCATGGCTGAAACCACAGGAGGAAAGCAAATGAACACATTAGGAGAAAGCACCATGACAACACCCGTAAAACCACCTTCTATGCTAATCGCGGAGGTCGCAGACCAGCTTTGGGACATAACGCTAGGCATCATAGGCAGCAAAGTCGCTGACAACGACTGGATACTCAATGCCATTCGCGATGAGGTATTACCAAAACTAGAGCTTGCCAAGAGGCGGGCCGTCGTCCTGGAGGAGCAAGCAGACCCGCCAGCAGACGACAAGCTACCGATTGATGAGATCACACAAGCCGTCTACGAGAGGCTCACAACACACCACATGGCTGACCTCAAGTCTGACATTCAGACAATCGACTACGAGCAACTAGCATTACACAACTGCTACATTGAACTCGCTCGGCAGATTGACCTCAAGAAGCTTTGTGCAGAGTTTGAGCCAGACGATATAGCCAGGTGTATAGACACTGAAGCTCTTGCTGGAGAGATCGACCCCGCCCATGTTGCGGACTATGTAGACACCTCTGCCATCGCAGGGCACATAGAGGTCGGCTCTGATGAAGTCGCACAGCACATGGACATTGGCGCCAAAGACATCGCACAGCACATAGACCTGAGCGACCTCGCAACAGAAATCGACTACGAAGACCTCGCCAGCAAGCTACGGGCATGGGTCGCCGCAGCCCTTACACAGGAGGAAAGCAAATGAAGGACACCATGGTGGCCGACATTGTATTTGGAATCACAACCCTGTTGACGCTTGGCATCGTCTACTTATCATTCACCCTTTAAGGAGAAAGCAAATGAAAAACAGCGACCTGTTCCGGTGGCGACGGGTAACACCCGGCCACCTGCAGCTTCTTGTTGAGTACCTTACCGGCGAACCAGAGGTTGCTGCAGAGATAAAAAAAAGGCGGGGGAAGTGGCTCGTTGTCTGTTGGTCGTGGGGCTCTAAGCTACCAGCGCCAGTGGAAACACGAGACGACCACCTCCGATTCACATCAGCGAGAGCCGCAAAGGCCCACGCCATCACAACTATCCTATCCAATAACGAGAGGAGTAAATCACCATGGAGAGCATAGCGGAAGAGACAAGGGTGCTGCTGTACTGGGCATCCAAGACCAAGTGGGAAAACATGCACACCAACTTCGCTGACGCAGTAAACAGGTGGAAGGATGCAGGGACGCCGGACCTGCCTGACGGACCCCTCTGCCCTCACTGCGGGAAAGATGCGGAGGTCGGGGCCGGGCATGCAGACAAAGAGCAGGCTGCCCAAGAGCGGGATGACCTGAAGGAGCAGGTCGCCTTGTTGGTCAAGGAGGTTGCAGGGTTGAAGGCTGCGCCACCACCGCCACCAGTTCAGAAGAAGGCAACCAAAAGGCGGGCGGTCAAGACACCCAACCCGTTCGAGAGGATACAGCGCACCGGCCCCAACAAGTTCAGTGCGGCGCGGCGCCGAGCGGCCCTGCTCGCACGGGAGCGCGTTGTGCTTGACCTCCTGGACCAGTGGTCCACAGCGTCTGACGTGGCCGCTGTCTGCGATGCGCCCGCTGGGATGGTCCGAGCCACCCTGGTCCGGCTTGTTATGTCGGGGACCGTGTTAGTGCGGGAGCCCCGCTTCGGTCAGACTGGGGTTTCGGGTAGGCCAGCACGCCAGTTCAAAGTCTACAAACAGGGGGACCAGAGATGAGCACACGAACGACAGACCCTTTCATCTACGACCTTGAGGTAGAGGATGCCGCCATATTCATCGTCGAATGGTACTGGGATGGTGACTCGGTAGAAATCTTTGAGGTCAAGAGGGCGGTTGCCAACACTGACGACTACCTACTCGCCTCAAAGAAAGAGCTAGAGGCCCTCGATTACAAGATAGTAATGGAGAGCACAGGCAAGAAAACCTTTGAGCTTACTGATGGTCAGTGGGATTACATCCAGGACCACGTCATGGAAGAAGCAAGGGAAGATTCATTTAGGATTTACATAGACGACAGTCACTACTAGGAGAAAGAAAATGGGACTAGACAGCCATATATGCACGCAAGAACACCAGCAAGACAAGCCCAAGGCTGTCTGTTACTGGCGAAAACACTACATGCTCCACGCCTTTATGGAGGAAGAGTGGAGAAAGACAACAGCAGGTCAGAATGAGGGGCAGGCGTGGCGGTTGAAACATCCTAATCGGCGCGACCTTGTGGAGATGATCGACACGGACAGGCTTGACCTCACCCTCCCAATTATTCGGCGGCTAGAGAATCGAATGCAAGAGCGTGACTTCTACGAAGACACCGCAGACTTTGAGCTTGAAGACCGCAAGCAAGACGACGCTCGGTTTCTACAACTCGCCAAAGAAGCGCTAGGAAACAAGACGATTATCTTTTACACACCGTCCTAACCAGGAGAAAGCAATGCCGAAAACAATTGAGCTGGTCTTCAACCAGCACCTTATAATTATAGAAGCGCTTGAGCGCTACGCTAACGACGCTATGGACACCATGCCCCCTGAACCCGCCCTAGCCTGGAGGGTAAGGCAGCTAGCCCAAAACATCCGCGAGCAGATAAAGGAGAAAGCAAATGAGCAGCAAGATAGAGCGACGAGGTAACACATGGGCCCGTCACGGTGGCGGGTTCATCAAGTGGTCCCCGGAACTGGCCGACACCTACTACGAGTCTGACTACATCACCGCCCGCGTGGGCTCACAAGAGTTCTGGTGCGAGGATAAAAACGACTTTGTGTATTCATTCAAGGGATTGCTGGGCCCATGGAGCAGCGCCCCCAAATACATGCAAGCGCTAGCCCGCAGGGTGAAGCGAGACATCGAAAAGGAGAAAGCAAATGAGACTAGAATGCCAGAGCCCACAGTGCATAACGAACCGTGAGAAGGGGTGGGAGCCCCTGTTTGATGTAAGGATGACAGTCACCTGCACCAAAGACCTGAAGCCAGACCCCTACGGTGAACTCGCTGACGACCTGGCGGTTGACAAGTGGGAGCACAATGGCCTGCTCTTCCGGTGCCACTACTGCGGCAACGAACACGTATACCAAGAGGAGGATGAAGATGGGACAGCACAAACAACAGCAAGCTGACGAGAGAGATGACTTCTACGATGCGATCCAGGAGGCGGTGTTCGTCAACTGGGGCGGTGTCTACCAGTGGCTCAACGTCTATGCCCACGAGGTGTGCCTTTCGGGCAAACAGGTGGAGGAGCGCTTCACCTGCATTGCCTCTGTGCCTATCAGCAAGGGCATCAACAGCCTGTATGAGCTGTATAGGGACAAGGCCACGCACACGTCAGCAGGTGCCCTGCATAACCTGGTGCTGGACCTGGGCCAGTTCACCGAGATACTCAAGGAGAAAGGCAAGAAGCACAACGTTGAGATTGTGACCAAGCTCGAGGGTTTCCCAGGAGAATCTTACGGGGCGGTGATAAAATGAGCGTATGGATTAACGCTGCCGAAGAAATCATCACGTTCCTGGCGATGGGCGGGTACCTCTGCTTCCTGTGGTGGACAATCACCTACGACTAGGGCATGTACCGAAGGCTCTTCACACTAAACTGTAGCTTGACCACTCCCTCAAACCCGGCGTCGTCTCTAACCTTAAGGAGCGCCAGCTTAACCTCTGGGCTACCGCTGGTTCGGGACAGCAGCATTACGTTGTCTGCCAGTTGGCTGACCTCGCCGGACCCGCGGAGGTCGTGTAGGTGGGCGGTATGCTTTCCTCGCCCATCTGCCGACCTCTTGCGGAGATGATGCACCAGGATGATATGAATGCCAAGGTCCAACGACCAGCGCTTAACCTCGCGCATGATGGAGCCCGTCGTCTTGATATCATTCGAGGCATCCTGCCCCAGGATAGAGAGAAAGCCAAGGTGGTCCAGCACCACGAAGCGTATGTTGTTACGGGTGCAGGAGTCATAGATACTACGTCGCACCTCTGGCATCTCACATATCCCATACGTCTGGGGAATATGAAGCGCACGCCGCGCAAGCTTCTTCCTCGTGCGTATGTATGTGCCCCTGTCCATGTCACCGAAGGGCTCACTGGCCAGCATGGTCATCCACTTCTTCATGATGCTGAATGGCGAGACCTCGAAAGAGAAGTGCAGCGCCGGGTTCCCATCGCTCGCCTGAAGCAGGCTGATGAATGCACAGAACGTTGACTTGCCTACGCCTGGCTCACCGCTGACTATCGTCACCTCGCCTGGGCGCCATCCACCAAGCAGCTTGTCCAACGGCTCGAGCTTGGTTGGGAAGCCAGCCAGGGCATCCCGGTTCTCGAAGGCATAGTCAAGGTCGCCCATCATCTCTCTGGCGACACGAACACGGGCCCCGATGGAGGAGACAGCCTTCTCCTTTGCGGTCCTCCAGGTTGCCTCCTGCTCCTCCTTAATCAGCTCGGCGGGGCGATAGTCCATCTGGACCACCTTCGTCCGCCACTGTCCAACCTCGCCCTGCAAGCGAGCTACCCACCGCTGGCCCTCATGGGTTGGGTTGGGTACAAGGTACACCACAGAGCATCGCTCGAGCACAGCAAGCTGGTGTGTCCTCAGCTTCGGGGCCTCATGGTCCTGGGGTGGGGCCAGTACATTCTTCTCACCCAGGGACATCAGCGCCGCTGCATCTAGTGGTGTCTGGCAGATGAACGCTTCATCGTTCCCTGTCTTGAACAGGTGCTGGCCGAACCAGGAGCAGAGCTTTGCGTCACCCGCAACCTTGCACCATGACCCATCGTCTGCCCTCTTTGTGATGTACGATACTGAGCTTCGCTTACGTGTGTACATGAAGGGGAAGAGCAGCCCACCGCTGTAGTCTGCCCCAATCTTTAGCCGGGTGATGATGGCCTCGGTGATACCAAGCTCGGCCAAGAAGTTTGACAGGTCGAAGTCGTCCGCCAGCATAGACGAGTGTTCTGCTGTGTATCTACATGCCCTGAATGGAGGTATGTACAGAGCGAACTGCATTGCAGTGGAGGAGGAGACAGAGACAATGGGGTTGTCACCGAGCAGTTTACGCAGGTTGGCGAAGCCACCTGTCCTGCCGCAGTTCGTACACTTGAAGCTGCCGAGGTCGCTGTTCACTGACAGTGAGCGAGCCCTCTTTTTACAGCTTGGGCATTGGATCTTAACACCACCCTCCCCGCTGGAGAACCTGATGTTACGCTGGGCTAGATACTCAGCGATGGTGAAGTCAATCCCTATGACACCTGTCGTAGCAAGCGAACCACCCGGCTCCTCGCCTGTGCCGCCGCTATCCTCTTCGACACCTTCTTGTACAACTTGGATTTCAGAATCAACATCTCTCTCTCTTTTTGCCACCACTCACGAACCCCTTCATCGTTTAACACCAGTGCGATACTATCTTCAGCCAGCGGATGAAACCTTTTTATCATGCCGTATGCCACAGAGACAGACACATGCAGCGTTTCAGACATCAGCTCAGCAGCCTCACGGCGTTGAGCAACATTGATTTTAAAACAACTTGACATTAACACACATTCAGATAGGATAAACACAAACACGGAGGAGAGCACAATGCTTCAGATTGAAGAGCGGCTTGTACGCAAGCCAGATAATAACATATTCAACCAAGGTATAGGCGGCTCAGACATCGCCGTTATCCTGGGGCTCAACAAATACCGGACACCGCTTGACCTATGGAAGGAGCGGAAGGGATTAAAAGAGCCGTTCCAAGGCAACCTGTCAACCCGTATCGGGCTGGCCCTCGAGCCTCAGAACATCGCTGAGTACAAGGACCGGACAGGAAACCCCGTCGCAATGTACGAGAGTGCAGTTGATGGCTGGTACCGACGCTCACCTGATGGGCTGGTGTTCAAGGACAACGTCCCTACCATCGTGTACGAGGGCAAGACATCGTTCTCTTTCGGCGCTAACCGCATGTTCGGGCCCGAGTCTGATGGGCAGGATGGTGTGCCAGAGAGCTACCAACTGCAAGTCCAGTGGTACATGGCGAAGCCCTTCGGGCAAACGATAGTTGGTGAGTGTCATGTGTCGGCCTTGCTGACCGGCCCAGACCACCGGCTATACACCGTCCACCGAAACGATGAGCTATGCCGTGACATGCTGCAAGTGGCAGAGCATTGGTGGGGGGCCCACATAGTGGGTGACATCCCGCCTGAGGCTGGCGCTGGTGACCACGCAGACATGGTTAAGCGAATCAGCACGGGTAACCTGTTCGAGGTCGAGGAGCACCCCGCCATCGAGGAGTACCAGAAGGCCAAGGCCGACGAGGCAGACGCAAAGAAGCGCGTGAAGACACATCGCAATACCCTTGTCAAGTTCATCGAGAAGAACGAGAGCGATGGTTTACATGGCGACTGGGGGACCATCAGGTACACCCCTGTTGAGAGTAAGCGGTTGAACAGGGAAATGCTTGTGACCGAGTTGTCCAAGACAATGTCCAAGGACGGCGCACTGGCCCTCATTGAGAGGGCATCAAAGACCGCGGCCTCGAGCCGCTTCACCACCAAGTTTAAGTGAGGAGATGACATGGGATACTACAAACGATTAGAGACCGCCGAGAGAGATGAGTTTTATGCAGGGCGGCCATCAAGCTTTGGACCGCAACCCGAAGACGAGCACTACACAATGCTTAAACGACTAGAAAGCGGAAGCGTAAAAGTCATTCACGTAGACGACACCTACGACGATGGCCGGGATAACTACACGATTGTTCAGATTTCAGGCTGGGAAGTAGACCTGTTTGAAGACCAAGATGGAGCCCTTACTGTTCGCGTGAAACACAGCGAAGGAGAGCAGCCCATCGTCGTTGATAACACAGGCGCTACCCAGTTCACCTACAACACCGCGCAACTTATCGACAAGGCCGCTAAGAAATACAAGTAGCCCACAACAAGGAGAAAGCAAATGGATAAAGAAAAGAAAACTACGCACCAAATGACAATCGATCCAGAGTGGTTATCCGGCTACCTGAAAAGCGTTATGGAAACCAACAAGATTCTTGCCAACAAGGAGAAAGCAAATGGCTAAGCAACTAGACAAGAGAGTGAAGGAGCTGCTCGCTAAACACGACATCAACCCTCGTGAAGCGTGCTGGGACTGCCACGGCTCATGGGTTATCTACCACAAGTACTGCGAGATAATCGCAGCCAAGGCGGGCATCACCTTTGACCCACCCAACATCATCGAGGCCAGCACCGAGAAGCAGACCGTTGTTCTCTGTGTTACTGGCAGGATGGGGGACAGGGCCGAGTGGAGCTTCGGTGAGGCATCACCGGACAACCTGAAGGGAGGGGCCAAGACCTTCCCTTATGCCATGGCTGAGAAGCGTGGCAAGGATAGGGTGATCCTCAAGCTCGCCGGTATCCATGGTCTGGTCTACTCCGAGGAGGAGGCCGATGACTTCAAGAAGGGACCCAGCCGTGGACCCACCACCTCCCTTGCCCAGAAGGTAGCCAAGAGAAAGGAGGAGGTTACCGCTGAGTTCCTGGACGAGGAGGAGGTTCGTGAGCAGTGGAACAGGCTATCCAAGGCACACCAGGGCGCCGGGCTATCCAAGGACGACGCCACGGCGGTGTGGCAGGAGGCCATTGGGTTCGTAAGCGCCAGGTCTGGCAAGGAGATACCCGTCAACGCACGCTCCATGCTGAACTCGTTCATAAACAAGGCGTGCAAAAGACTAGCGCACTAAACACAACACAACAGCCAGGAGGGCAACATGAAAAGAATACCACGGGCGCTGATAGGGTTCCCAAAAGTATATGAGGCGTGGACATGGAAGAAGGAGAACCCAGGCAGGACAGCCTATGACCTGGGCCGTGCCGTTTGCGGCAGAGGTGCCGAGGGCTGGCGATTAAACAAGGTCATGGAGGAGCGCGGTGTTGACCCGGACGATGTTGTTGCGATCCACCCGCTCATCAACGTATCCGAGATAGTCAAAATCAAGCTGTACACCTACCTCTTCGACCTTCAGCACAAGTACGGTGTGCCAACGCTGACAACACTGGCGGAGATGTCCGAAGCACTAGGGAGCCCAAGGGAAACCATTAGCTCCAGACTAAGGGACCTCCGCAAGAAAGGCGTCATCCACTACAACGGCACATGGAGGGGCATCGAGCTGGAGCGGGTTGACTACCCACTGCACACCGTGCCGTCATAGCACCCCTTTCCCAGCAGTCCACGCCTCGTGCATGTAGATTACTACACCTATGGACATGTAGGGCTTAGGCCCCTTGTCTGTCCTGATTGCGTACTCCATTGAGTACAGCCACCTAACGAACCCGTCATCGTTCTGCCACTTCACAGCGAGCGCACTATCAGAATCGTAGTCGCCACCCCTGTGACAAAGGAGATGCCAGCCACAATCACCGGCTGCCTGTACCAAGGGACACGAACTAGACCCATGGTCTCATTCAACAGGTCCCTGGTCTCACGCAGCTCACCATTGCAGGCTTGGATTGTTTCCGCATGACGCTGCTGGTCCAGAATACGTAGCTCTTTGAGGTGCTCAAAGTCTACCTGGAGCTTGGGGAACGCCACGGCCTTCAGTGTTAAGGCGTCCTCTGTCGCACCTAGCGTCCAAAGCACCCCGGTACACGGTACCACATCATCTTTCACCACATCGTGCGCTACGGTGCATTCCTGGGCGTTTAATCTACGGTTGCTCGTCAGTGCCAGCAGAGCGAGGGCCATAGAACTTATTAACAAGAGATGAGAGACCCTCTTCACCATTGGCGAAAGACCTGTCGAGTGCAGCTTTGGCACGGTTAATCTCCTTCATTCTGATGAGGTACTTCTTGTTGAGTTCAAAGAACTTGTCTGAATGCTTCACACTAAGGTCGTTCCTTACCTTGGTCCACTTGTCCCGTATATCTCTCTCCTTTTTGAGGAGCCGGTAGCGTTTACGGATGATGAGGAGAGACCTGATGGACCAGTAGAGTGCGACAGAGCCGACGACAATGAGCCCGAGTGACCACTTCGGCATGGAGGATATGACGTGCCACGCTTTACTTAGCAAAGTGCTTTGCCCACTGACGTACTGCTGCGTATATGGTGGTTGCTTGAGCGCCAGCAGCCGCCCCCACAGCCGGACCCCACACGCCAGGAAGACCGTAGCTGCGCCATACAAGACCAAGTAGTACCCCGATGAAGATTGGAGTAGTGAGACAAACGATTTGCCAGCCGTTCTTACCAAGCTTACCTCGCACCTTGAGTTGCGTAAGGACCTTCTTTGCAATGGTTGTACCTGCCGAAGCAATGACTCCGATAAGGGCAGCAACGTACAAAGCAGTAGTTAAATCTGGTGTCGTGTTATCCATTCTTCTTTCTCCGTATTCGATTGCAGCGCCTACAGTATCGCTCTCCTGGGCGAGGGCCTACTTGCCAATCATGAGAGAGGCAGACCTCACTTCCGAGGATATACCCTACAATCAAAGAGAGCAGACACAAGAGAATTAAAATGGTGTAGCCCATCTCACATCAGTGTGAACGCAGCGCCAACAAGACCAAGCAGACCAGAGACAAGAGCAATAGCGATTGCAGCACGTCGCTGGTTTTCGCCTTCAATGCTCTTTTCAATCCGCTGAATCCTTGCATGAAGCTGCTTGTCTCCATGGTTCTGCGCTCCTTCCAGTGTGTCTACCTTCTGACCAACGCTAGACATGTCAACCATCAGGCGCTCTACCTTCTCGGAGAGGCGACGGTCCATCTCACGGACATCTTTAGCTAGTCCTCGCACATCGTCACGCAACATTAGCCCCCATTGTGGCGTGGTTTCAGTCATGATAAGTGCTCCGTGTCCGTGCATAATGCCTCCCATGCTGAAGTGCGGAATGGGAATGTTCTGCGCCGGGGCACATAAGCGACCTCGATTCCACGTCCTTCAGCGTAAGCTTTGAATGCTCTCTTAGTCTTCCTCCCGACTATACCATCAAGAGGACCCGGAGGGTAGCCCGCGAGGTCTAACATACGTTGCACCTCATATGTCAAGTCTCGACGGGCTAGCTCCAGGTGAGGACCATCAAAGAAACGGGCTTTCTTTAGACGGTCAGCATTATGTGGTTGGGACCAAGTACCACCCCATACGAGCTTGGACTCCCATGGAAATCCGCACACGGGTGTTTCTTGGGCGATGTAGCCCCACGACAGATACTCTCTAGTGATTGCTTTCTGCGTCAGCTTACCAGGGATGAGGATAAGCTTCAGCTTGCCAGCGCGTTCAAGCTCCCGAGGTCGACCCTCGAAGAAGCCTTCATCAGGAACGGCATCTGGATCAATCACATCATAGACCCAGCAGTCCATGGCTGGGGTCTTCGGAGAGAACTGGTGTATGGAGGGGCGGACTACTCCGTCCAGCTTGCTCTTACCTCCAGAGAAGGCACGCTTCTGCGAAGCTAAAGAGCGCACTGTCCCAACCACTGCAATGGTTCGGCTGGAGTGAGCTTCTCTATAGTTACTCACTGCCAGCCTGAACGCATTCGCTAGTGCATTATGCACATCGCTAAGGCTAGGCATTGTCTAGCCCTTAGCCTTCTTCTCTAGTGCAGCAATACGATCTTCAAGGTGTTGCAGCCAAAGCTTATAGCTATGAGCAAATGGATGAGAGCCGGTGCTGGCCGGCTTTGGCTTTGTTTTTTTCTTTGCTGTTGCCATGTTGATGCCTTGCTTTGGTTTTAGCCAGCCGCTTAGATTGAGTCTAATATTTCAATACCGCTATAAGTTCCGACCATCCACCTGGTATTGGCGCTGTTCCAAAGAAGCTCGCACCACTCAGCTTGGTCAGAAAACCTAATGTACCTTTTCATAGCGTCGTTTAAGGAAATTAAACCACCGGCAGTAAAGTCAATTGAGATCTTTTTAGCTGCATTTTGTGTCTGATAAAACACACGCATGTGCTGTCCGTCATAGGTTCCATTAGCAATTGTAAGGGCACCATTGGCGGCGCTGTCTCCATCGGTTTGCATTACTGTTATTGCAGATCCATCTAGCGCAGTCGGCGAGGAGCCCTTGCCTGTTAGCTGGTAAGTAAGGGCTAGCCCACCCTTAACAGTACTGTTGTTGTTTGCAGTAATGTTCGTATGGTTGGTGTCAACGCGGTCCTTTGCTTGAACCAACAGGTTCACGACCTTGCCGAGAAAGCCCACTGAAGAGCGTGTTTTTAAATCAGATACCCAACTGGAGTATGCCATTTCCAATACCTCCTATGGTGATGGAATGAGAGAAGAGAAAGAGACGACTGTGTACTTGTTGTTCGCGCCTGCGCCCACTACCCGCGTGTATTTAGGGGCAGGCTCATTAAGGTTCCCAGTGGTAAGCACTCCGGCAGCACTTGCTACCGCTACTGGTGTCCATTGTGTTCCATTAGGGCTTACCTGAAGGGTTACGCTGGTGCCAATGGCATTAACATATACTGTGTGGTGTAAGCCTTGACCGTCATATCCAAGGACACTGCTTGCCCCACCAGCGATATCATAAAAGATATCTGTTTCTGCATTATCGATATCAATCTCTGTAGAAGAGGCCCGTGTCTTTTGGATCTTACCTATTCTGTGTGCCATTTCACGTCTCCTTTCTTGGTCGTCCTGGCTTACGCTTGGGTTGTACCACGGAACCGGCATTCTTTTCCAGTGCAGAAATACGGGCTATGGCATTACGGATTTCCTCGAGAAGCTCAGACTGCTGTTCTGCCAGCGTGTCCAGCTTCTCCTCGAGGCCGTGCTCTGACTTGGTGATACGGTCTAGCTCATAGGCCAGGTGTACGAATGCACGCTTCTGGCTCTTGGTTCTACCGTAGTAATCAATAAACATTCTGTTGAGCTGTGATGCTCCGATGGTCTTCAGTACTCTACTCATTATCTCCTCTCTTGTGGGTATGTCGGTGGCTCGCGAAGGTCAACCCCTGGCTGTTCCGCAGCACCTTTGTCTGGGGCGTACTTCTTTGCGAGGGCCTCCATGGCCGGGTTTATCAGTTTATGGTTGATCCAATGGTCCGGGTTTGACCTCACAAACTCCCTGAACCTGCGGCGGGCAGCAGCGCTATCGAGCTTGAACACCTTGTTGATTGCCCTGCTGAAGAGGGTGCCCTCCCTGCTGGTCATAAAGCGGGACCAGGTTTCGGAGCCAATGCGGTCACCGTAGACATCACTCAGAAGCATCTTGCGGTCCTCACTGGCAAGGCTATCAATGTCCCCAGACATGTGGCTCACAAGCTCTGCCGCCTTAGCCTCAAACACCTCGTGCGCGTCCCTCTCTGTTCCCTTGTAGTAGTCGATACCGACAGACCGTAGCATTGCCTCCACGGTGCTCCTTTTCCCCTGCGCCGCCTCCTTTAAGCGCAACCAGTTTGCGCCACCGCGAACGTATTCTAGTGGGTCACCAACCGTATCAAGGAGGGCGTCCCTGGCTAGCTGTGTGACAGAGCCGAGAATGTCAAGCTGATTGCTCCCGTAGCCAAAGTGGAAGAAGAGCCCCTGCGCCTTTGACACCCTGTCAAAAAAGGTCGCCAACCAACTCCCCTTTATCTCTCTGGACTTCCTGTTGTCCTCACCCGCCTCCTCTCCGCCGAACACGAGCGTATTGCCAACGCCGGAAATCATCTCGAGGGCCTCGGCAATTATCCATGGGCTGGCAAAGAACTCCCAGAGTGTTGTGTCTGTCGTTGTTGCCAGGGAGTGGGTTGATAGCTGCCCGCCAGGAACGCTCTTGAAATAACCTGTTTTCCACGCATGGATATCAAGGAAGTCTGCCCAGTTCGACGGGTTCATCATCTCCTCAACGCGCTGTTGTTCTGCCAGCATACGTATAGCAAGTATCTTGCCTGGGTGCCGAAAGCCAGCTTTTGTGAGTATTGCGATCTGCTTCAAAGAATAGATGATGAATGGGTGCATCGCCCTGGCGAACCGCATTGACCCCGACATGCGATGGAAGTCAGGCAAAATGCCATTGACCTTGTTGACAAGCTCAGTGCCACGGAAACCCTTCCTGTAGAAGTACTTGCCAAGCGCATATCTCGGCCCAGCGTCAGTGCTCATGAACATATACCGGAAGGCCCTGGTCGCCTGGTCAAGGTTCTTGCTCGCGGTTGTCCCCACGCCGAGGTGGTATTTCCAGAACGCCTTGGACCACGGCTTAACAAAATGCAGAGAGTCGAGGAACAGGTGCGCCGGCTTGTAGGCGCCCTTCTCCGCGAGCGTGTAGGCCCAGTTAATAGTCTCGGAATCAAGCGTCTTGATGGCCAACTCTGAAAGCTCTTGCTGTATCTTAACACCCTTAATCGCGTGCGCCTCCGCAAGCTGCTCTGCGGTTGCACCCCTCTTCTCCAGTTCGCCAATGAATTTCGCGGTGTTTTTCTCAACCGCCTCAAACACCTGGTTAACCTCTGGTGTCCACCGCGGCACCCGTTTCCCACCAACCATGACCTGGGAAAGCTGCTCCAGCTCAAGCGTTTCCCACACATGCTTGGCTGCCGCGTCAGGGAGCCTGCCCGTTTTACCAAGGGCGCCAAAGTCGCCATCATACCTGTTGGCGTGCGTGAAGAACTCCTTCAGGTCAGACCAATATACCGGGTCAAGAAACGCCTTGTGCTCCGACATCAGTATCATCATGTGGTTCGTGGCAAGGTTCCTTGTTGTTGGACCAAAGCCACCACGGATAAGCTTGTTGGTCCTCCACCAGTTCTGCACAGACACTGCGGCGGCCGCCTTGTTTGCGCCAAGCAGGGTTAGGCCAAGGTCTTTCGCGGCAGCCACACCCAGCATCTCCCCCTCAGCCTGAAGCCTCTTAGTGAAGCCTTGTAGGCCAAGCGTGTTGGCAAATTCCTTATGGACATACAGCTTCTGGTTGGCAAATATACCGAGCGTTGGGCTGCTCTGCATGGCGTCGAGCCTGATGGCCTCATGGGTGTCCTTAATGGCCACCGCGCCAAACTCTTCAGCAACCCGCTTATCAAGCGGTATCCAGATTTTCTTGTCCAGCGTAACACCCCTGCCTGGCGCCCCGCGTATCAACCCCTCGTTTAACCCGGTGTGAACAAGGCGCATGTTCTTTAGGCGGTCCTCAAACTGCTTCAGTGTCACTGCGGCGACACTAAACGGATCGGCAATGATGGTCATCCTACCCTTCTCAATTGCCGTGCTGGCAAGAATCTGCACACCCTCGCCGGTCTTCTTCGCTGTCCGTGTTATGGTTGCTGGGACGCTCAGCGTCATCGGGTCATGAAGGCGCATGTTCTTATTGTAGAGACCGTGCCATATCTCCTGGGTGTATTCAAAGATGCTCTTCGCCATCGACCCGCGCTCGTACAGCCCAGAGTTCATGTGGTCTGCGATAGCGGCGGCCATCCTCCTTTTAAGGTTGATAAGGTGTGGCCTGAGCGTCTCTGCTGCCGCCCCAATCCCTAACCCCTTCCCTGCCAAGTGCTTGTCCAGCTCCTTGGTAGCGGCCTTCAGGTTGAATGTATCGAGCACCTCTGAGCCAAAGATGTAGGAGTCCTCAATCATGGCCCTGGTAAACAGGCTCCTGTACCAGCGGCTGCTGTAGTCGAACTCATATACGGCGCTGAGCAACCCAAGCTCTGTCGGCGCCTGCTTTGCGGTATCCCACAGGCCCGCCCTCTCCCACGCGGCCTGAACGAAACCAGGTGTTCCGCGTGCTGTCAGGGTGCGCTTGGGCACAACACCGTCCTTGGTGTACAGCCTCCACAGCATCCTTGCTTCTGGCGTAAGGCTCATGGCGGCTGCGCGTGTGGCGTTGAACGGGTTGTTTTTAATCATCTCCCGCAGCACCGAGTCGGTAACCTTGTCTCCACTGGCCAGGGCGCTGACCGGGTGCAACTCTCCGCTTATCGTGCGCTGCCCCTTTGACTGCGCTTTGTGGAACATCCCGCCAGTGGACTCAATGACAGCCTCTCCATCCACCTTCCTGGCTTCGTTGTGGAGCCTCCGCATTGCTTTCATTGTGGCCTCGCTCTCCCCAGCGTTGTAGACCAGCCTCCCCAGAGAGCTGTCTCTCAGGTCGAACGCAACATGCTCTGGCTTTATGCGCGAGAGGAAGCCACCCTCCTCAAGGAGGTCTTTGCCTTTAAACGCCCCCGTCTTCAGCTTCTTGTTCTTGAGTTTCCCTACGGCCTCAACGGTTAACGGGACAAACCCGGACCCCGTATTCACCTCTACCGTAAGCCACTTCCTCCCCGCCCCATCGAGAGCAACCTTGGCGCCGTCCTTGCCGGCTACAAGCTCTCCAGCATTAAAGCTCTTAACGCGGACCTTGCCCTTGCCGTAGTACGCCTCGAGAAGGCGTATTGGGTGGTTGAACTGGTTCATGCCAGGGCGGACCTGGTAGACCGCACGCCGAATCATGTTTGGCATATAGCCCTTTCCTGAGAGGAACTCCTCGAGGCGGAGCGGCTCAACAAGGCTAAACTCAAAACCAGTAGACTCCCCAACGCCGCGGGCCGTAGCGGAGATGCGAGTCTTTTTGCCCTTGCTGCCTGGTATGGTGACGGCGATTGCGCCCTCTGCGCCTGGCTCGATTGACCGCATAACAACCATTGGTCCACGGTTCACCTCGACGATGTCACTGAATATCTCTATTTGCCCGTGCGTGGTGTCAACAGCCCAGCCAACCTTCCGTGCATATACAGCGTTTGATTTGGCAAACATCGCTGCCGCCAGGGCTTGGGACGGCACGTACTTGTCGCCCCTCCTGACAACTAACCCCATGTGCTCAAGGTCTGCAAACTTGTCCCCACTCTTGAAGCGGAACATGTCTGGCTTTATCCCCCCCTTGCCCCCCCAGTCAGCAATCAGGCTCCAGGCCATGTCTTCTGTGAATGCGTCATGCTGCTTGTAGAGTTCCTCTCTGGTTATAGAAAACTTCTCTTTGGTTCTCGGGTGCTTGAACGTGACCAGCTCTTCGTCTGCAAGGAGCTTTAGGTCACCCTTCCCATAGACCCTGCTCGCCTGGTCCCTCTGCTGTATGAACAGGACCTTGTGGGCCGCCTCCCTGTCGCTGCGCCACAGGTCCATAAACTCCTTGGCCACAGGGACACGTGTCGTCCCCTTCCCTTTCGCCCTTGGGATGGTCTTGGTGACCGCCTTGCCGCTATCGTCCACGAGGCCGAGGTCTCTAAGGTTTAGGTATTTATGCGATGCGCTGGTGTCGTGGATTGGCACCCTGATTCTAAACTTGGCGAAGTCAAACACGGGTCGCCCGGCGATAAGGTCATCCATCACATCAAGAAACGCCCTTGGGTTTTCGTTTATCGCGCTCATCAGGGCGGTCTCAAGCTCGCTGCTCTTAACGTGCATCTTCTTCTTCCCAACCCCAACAGGGATGAGACCCTTAACTGACGCGGTCTTGTTGATGTCCCCAATCTCACGAACAGCCTCAACCAAGTCCTTGATGGTGCCGCCAGCCATTTTCGCGGCGTGAAAATCGGCGTGCGCGTTGAGCAGAGCGCTTATCTCGTAGTGAACGGTTCTCTTAACACCGGCAGATATCTCCGTGTATACCTCCATAAGGGGTCGCCCGAATCTTGCCTCGTCCCACAGCAACGCCTTGGCGATAGAACTGCTCTTTCCGCCGCCCGCCACAGACTCTAGGGCGCTCTTGTAGAACCTGTTGGCAATCGCACCGCTAACCGACCATTTTTGAAACTTCTTCAGCCGCTTCTCGAGGTTGATTGCCGTGACGATGCCCTTTGGCAGCACCTCCCCTGGCCTAGGAAGGTACTCAACCTCTACCGCCGTCCTCTTCAGCGGGTGCGCGAACGTCTCTGGCCTGTATGGGCGCGGGTCAAGGTCGTCCAAGACCAGCGTTCCGGTCGGCCTCGGTGGGCCAGCACGCCCCTCATCTCGACGGCGCCAGCGCGGCGCCTCGTCAACCTGATACACAAGCCCGACAAACTTTGTTGGGACATCTCCAGCGCTGTCCATTGCCCTGGTTATCTGTTCGACTGTTTTCTTTTGCTGGACAATGGCCCTGGCAACAGCCTCGGCGCGGAACTTGCGTGGGGTGCCCTTGGTGTGGAACATAGCAAGCTTCACCCTGCCTGGAGACCGGATGACCCTCGTCCCCGCCGCCTTCATTAATGAAAGGTCCCACAGGACCAGCACCGGGCCACCTTCCCTTAGCCTCCTGCCGAACACGTCTGGGTCGGTGTACGCCCACAGGTACTTTCCAAACTCAACCGTGAATTCAGGAAGCCCTCTTATCGGGGCAGTACCCGCATGAAGGTCCTCGTACCCAGAGCGAACCAGGGCCTCGTCTCCGGTTAGCGCCCCCCTTATGGTCTTCTCTCGCCCCGTGTGTATCTGCCATGACTTCTCTGCACCACCAGCAACAAGCCTAAACAAGCCTGGAAGGATAGATGCAATCGCCTCTGACCAGTCTTGGCCTATGTTAAGGAGCCCCTCTTCCTTGTCCATCTCGCTTGTGCCGCCGATGACCAGGTTCCGCATTGCTCTGTAGGTGTTCTCCTGGTCTACCTTATTCTGCATGTATCTCAGAAGCTCGTTGACCGGCTTGTTCCCGGCGACAAGCCCAGGTATAGAGACGGCCTCTATCATTTTGGCTAGCGTTGGGTTCGCGTTACGCATTCTCGCCACTATTATTTCTGGCGACTTCATTGTTTTGAAATGCGGCGTGCGTGCCCGGTACAGCCAGGTTCCCGTGTCTGACCGGGTTGTCCCATGTACGATGTATTCTCGTATCCTGTTGTACAGGGGCAGGTTCGCAAGGTTTGGCCCAATGTACTCATCTATAAACCGGGCGTCCTTCTCCCGGAACTTGTCGCCATAAAACTCCCACCACTTATCCAGAGGGGTTGATACCGGCTTAACCCTTGTGGTGAACGCCTTCTGATACAGCTCGTCACTAATCGGAAGCACTGGTATCCCGCGGTTATTGAACCACCGGCTGCCGTTCTTCAGAAAGGACGACTCTGGGACTATGTCCATGATGCTGAACGTGTCTATCACGCGGGCCGCGTTCTCTGCGTTGTTTACTGGTGTCGGGCTACCGTAGAGGGTCGAGGTAAACAGATCGTTAAGGAGCAACGACGCCCTCGCGGAAACTGAGCCCCATCGCTCAGTGGCGCCAGCGAATGTGTTCGGGGCACCCTCACCAAACAGGGTCTTGTCTCTCCTGTGAAGGTCGAGGTAGAGCTTCACGTTGTCCTCTGTTGGTGGGCCATCTTGTAGGTTGCCAAGTATGTCCACCAGGATGTACTTCTTAGCACGCGGTGTTTTCCTTGCCTTCTCATGGGCTAACGCTTCCTCGGTCGGGTAGCCGTCCATCTTGGCCATAACAGCGGATACCCACGCTGGCTCTAGCCTCTGCCTCTGCCTAAGCGGGAGGATGGCTTCAGTGTTTCGCGGCCTGTCTTTTATCTGTTGCACCTGCATGATGGCGGTGAAAGCAGGTCTTTCTGATGGGAGATACGCGAGTATGGCTTTATCGAGCGGCCTCTTCGCTATAGAAGCCTGCTGCTGCAACATCTCCTGCCGAGGCTTGAGTTCCTTGTACTTGCTAAATTCCTCAAACACACCAGGCCGCATTAGCGTGTTTACGAATTCCTGTGAGGGCCCGACACCGAACGGCTGCCCCTTTATGTGCTCTGGCCCGTGGTCACCGCCAACAGCGTTGTACATCTCACGTATGACCTTCCCCCTCTCTTTCTGCTGCCCTGCTTGGGTGGCAAGCTCGTCATAGGTGACCGCGCCCGCTCGATATTTCTTCTTTGCCCACACGGGCACCTGGGCCAGGCGCTTCTCGCGCTCCCTCTCCACCCACTCTTCCATTTTCCGACTACTCCCTGCTATCAGGAGCCTGTCTCGCCTAGATGGTTTTCCTATTGGTTCTGCCAGTGGGTCCCAAACGCCGACCACGCCCCCTGTGTCCATGCCGGCCATTTTCATCTGCTCTTCAACAGACACATACTCTGGGTCGCCCTTTCTAAATAACCCCCAGGTGTCTTTCAGGCGGGCAACGAGGTCGGGGCGGTCACGCTGAAGCTGCTCTAGCTGAGGCCCCAGTGTTTTTAGCGTGGTCTCCAGCCCCCTTACGACTCTGCGACCGCCGCCAACTCGCCCTATCGTGACACTGCCCTCTGTGACCTCACGAAGCTCCGCAAGCTCCTGCTCCGCACGCCTCTTGACGGCATCCACCGCCCCACCAGGAAAAGCCGCCCTCGCAACCTCATTCACATCCACAGAGCTGGCCACCGTAGACGCGATCTCAGCTTGTGTCATATAGGCTCCACGCAGCAGAGCTTGAGCCTCGGCCTCCTGCCCTCCCCTAAAGCGTTGCTGGTCTAAAGAAAAAGCGCCGCCGCCTGTGCCAGAAACCCCGTATGGGTCTTTGGCTGCGGCTATTTCCTCAAACTCCCCAGGGAGAACTCTCTTTTGAAAGGCGGCCCGCGCAGCCGGGTCATCGAGCGCCTTGGTGCCAATAATCATCTCTCTTTGAAGGCCCTCTATGCCCTCGTCCGTAAACGGGACAACGTCCTCCCACTCGGCAGGCTCTGCATAAGCAGGCGCGGCCTCTGCTCTTGCGGCGGCCTCCGCCTTAGCCTGCTCGTTTGCCACGAAAGTCAGGAAATCAACCATTGCCGGGGCAACCCCACCGCCGACTGCGCTGGTAATCCCCTTCCCGACACCAAGCGGTGTTGGCACTGGCCCTCGCGGAATCTTCTTATCGACGCGCACCATCTCACGGAGAATGTCGTCGAAGTATCTCTGCCCGATAACCATGGTTTCTCCGCGTGGCTAGTAGCTGACGCCCAGGATACCGCGTGATGCTGCGTTTTCATGGAACTGGGCAAAGGACCCCTTCACAAAACGGTTTAGCGTGGCGTCATCAGCGCCGTCAAGCTTCAGCCGAACGTATGTCCTGAACCCGTCCTCGCCCAAAAGATACCTGTAAACCCCGAGCGCTTTTTTCTTACCGGCGCCCCCAGCCGAGTACAGGACAGCAGCCATCTTGAACACATGTTTTCCCAGCCACCCGTTCTGGTTCTGGTATTTCTTAAAGTACTCCTCCCTCCATTTGGCGAGCTTCTTTGGCGCCTCCCTCCTCCTGTCGGGCCTCTTTTTTGCGTAGAGGGCGAGGTGCTCGTTCGTGAGCCTCTCGGTTATCGTGGCCCAATCCTTGGCAAGCGCCTGCCTCTTTTTCTCCGTCGCTTCCGGGGTCGCCAGCCCTTTCTTGTCCTTCCCCACAAACGTCGCCTCTCGAAAGTATTCATTCATGCCTTTCGCTGTCGCGATGAACTCTGGGCCGCCCGGCTCCCCACGTATCCGGTGTTTTGCAAACTGGACGCTTATTTGCTCAGCGCTTTGCTGAGTCATCCCTCCTGCAACCAGGTGTGCTTTTATGTCAGCTTGCAGTCGCTTCTGGGCCTTCTCGTCCTCGTCAAACGACTTCGCGCTCATCGCACCAAGGTACGCGGCATCATCCCCCGCAGTCCTTGGCACCCTGTTGGACAGCCTCTTGGCGCTTCCTTGAATGTCCGCGTCTGGCATGGCGAGCGCCCTCGAGAGCACGACTGGGCCAAACTCTTCAGCCGCATTCTTAAGATACGCCATGTGTAGCTTGAGCTGCCTTGGCGTCCATTTCTTCTTCATCTTCGTGGCGCCCGGCACGATGGATGGGGCAGGAGGATACATCAGGTCGGAAATTTGGCGGTCGAGAATAGGGAGAAAATCTCTCTCCATTTTGTTTCTTGGCTTAATTGACCTGGCAAGCTCTGTCAGCAGGGGAGGCCCCTTTCGGGGAGGGTCGTCCTTCTTTGGTGGCGGGGTCCGACCCGACGTCGCTGGTGTTTTCTTTCTTGCAATGGTTCCGGGGTTTCTTGCGCGGTCAACCTTGAGTTCACCGACAAGCGCCTCTGACCTGTCCATGAGCGCTCTTTGTCGGATAACCCTGTCGGTTGCCTCTTCCCACGTCACCCTGCCCTCTTTCGAGGCATCCATGTTGTAGTCCCATAAGGCGCCGAGCGCCTGGTAGTCCATGGCAAACTTCAGCTTCGCCATCTTTCTGAGTTGATCGAGGTACTTGTCGAACAGGACTGGGTCTATGCCCTCCCTGGTGGTCCTGCTACTTATCAGCTTCGCCTCCGTCTCCTTGCTGGCGTAGTACAGGTTGTTTGCCCCTTCCGCAAGGCGCCGGCCTTTCTCCGTAAGAAACTGTTTGTTGACCAGGTCTGATAGCCTTGCAGAGCTGTTGAGCATGCCTTGGATGTCCTTCCTCGCCTTTATGTCATCGATGGCTTTCCCGTACTGCTTCTGCGTTACAACCTTGTTCTTAGCGAGAATATCCGGTCTTTGCAGCGACTTGAGCATGGGTGCCAGTGTTGCCGCCATCCCTTTTTGCAGGTTCGTCAGGGCCAGGTTCCTGTTGCCTCTCTTGTCCTCTGTGGTCTTGATGTCGAAGCCAAGCATTTTTAGAGAACGCCGCTGGCGGTCCAGTTCCATTGTCTTCTGCCAGTCAAACTCCTGCCTGCCTTCTTGGAGCTTGCTCTGGTAGTCGAACTGCGATTGGATCTGCTCCATGTTCTTGGCGTGCTTCTGCTCGAGCATTGGCTCCTGCACAACCTTGCGTTGCAGGTACCCACCAGCAGTGGTGCCAGCTAGGCCCAGCAAGCTATCGAACACCTTGTCTTTCCAGTCACGCTCCTGGACCACCTGTGGGCTATTTGGGAAGAGTCTTGAAATGGGCATGTCAGCCTCCGCTTGGTTTACGTGTCGCCGCCAAGAGCCATGAGCGCGCCCATGGCCTCAGTAAATGCGGTGGCGTCTCCGGTGTACTTATACTTTGCCAGCGCGTTGGCTAAAATAATCTCAAACTGTGGATAGTCCTCGTTATGAACCTCGCCAGCAGACCGTAGCTCAGACCACACCTGGGTTAGCTTGGATACCCCATCAAGCTCTTCTTGGGCCTTAGCGGCCTGGGCGGCCTGCTCAAGCTGTGCAAGGGCCATACCCCCCTGCAATTGCCCGCTTTGGATTCTGGCCTCTAGCTGCTGCTCTGCCATCTGCTTTCCAGCAAGGGCCTGGCCGCGCATGGCGCCAGAAGCGCCGCTGCCAGCAAGACCACGTCCAGCAGCGTGTGTCTCAGCCTTTCTTAGGTTCTGGCCTGTCTGTGCCGCTATCTGCCCGAGCCCTGCCTGCCGCTGAGCGGACGTGTTGCCAATTAGGTTGCGGAGCCATGAATAGGTGTCTGTGGGCTTCTTTTGCCCATACGTAAGAGTGTCGTGGTAGACGTGGGACTTTTCTTGCCCGTATGGATAAGCCATAATAACCTCCTATGGAATTGGAACCATGGCATCAAGCCACACGGTCATTTCGAATTTGATGTTTTTAAGGTTAGACCCGGTTGCTCCCAAGGTGAACCCACCTGCTGCCCAAATGGCAATGTAGTTCCCGCCAGTAACTACCGCAGACAACCCACCATCAGTCAGGAAAGCAGGGTCTTCTGTGTCTGCGTTGTAACCAGTAAGGAAGGCGTCTGTCATGTCTGCTTTTGTTGGCTCTGTTCCAGAGAACATCTTAATAGTTGTTGCGCTCCACACAGTGCCGCCGCCAGCAGTGTCTACATGTGCATCAAAGTCGTGCAGAGCGTCCCCGTGAGATACCCCAATTTGAAACAGGTCGCTTCCTGTTAACGAGGCTGTCCCTGTTCCATGAAGAGCCGAAGAATTGAGAACATCAAACTGCCTGACACGAAACGCCTGAGCCCAGGTTGGCACCTTAAATAAAGCGAGAACACGCCTATCTTCATCTGTGTTTGATGTGAGGGCATGGAAATCTAACGTACCATTTGCAATGTTGTCTTCTGTTAAGCTCGCTGTAAGACACAGTGTGCTGTATCGGGCATGGAGGGAGTTCACAGCATTACGAAGCTTCTCAAAGTCTGCCTTGTACTCAGATGAGTTGCAGAGAGAGCCTGCTGCGTATTCGTTTACTGTTACGGGCCAATCAGCCATGTCTGTCTCCTAGTATTCTGCCACATTAGCATAGTTCATTAGACCGTTCATGCTCCCACCTATAAGACCACCAACAACATTTTTCACCCCACTAACAGCCGGGTCCTTGTAGAGGATATCACCATGGGTTGTGTTTTGACACCAGTTACCCACAACGATTGTTCCGGCTACAGTGGTATCAAGATAAATGCAAGCACCGCCAGATGAGCTGTCTGGATAATCGATTTCATTGTGAGAAACAATACAATCGTTAGCTTCTACAAGAATTGCACGCCTTTTCCCTGTTGGGATAAAGCATCTTTCAATACGTGCATTAACACCGGCAAGAAGAACAACACAGTTATCTGATGTGTCTCCCGTTCCCGTTCTTGTTGTGGTTGGGTCAACAATGCCATCAGTGTTAGCATCGAATTTGTAGTCCGTTGCTAAGATCAAATCTATGTAGCAATCAACCAGCCTGCTTTTAGTGTTCAGCTTAACCACCGGGCCATACTGGCTAGAGCCGGCAACATGGCGGAGGACAAGCTTCGACAGCCTTGGGACGCCGACAAGCGTAACGTTTTCTGGAACCGTAATCGTCTTCTGTATGTTGTACGTGTACGGGCCAAGGCGGATTATGTCTCCGCCCTGCATGTGGGCAGACCACAGGATTCCCTGAAGGTTCTGCCCTGGCTGTACCTCTGGGCTCGCACCAATGTTGGGTGTGTTAATCTCGCGCAGGAGCATGTTCCTTTTCATGAACTGGCTCATGCTCGCCTACCCTTCGGGCTAACCGGGGTTACGCCGACAGCAATGCTCAGAATGTCGCTGTGGTTCAGCGTGAAGAACTGCATCCTGTGGCGAAGCGCGTGCCCGCCAGACCGGCATGTGCTTGTGCGGACGATGGCACCGTTTATACGGTAAGATATGTCTGTGTTTGACCCAACAGGCTCTGGCCTTCGGTTGTGGAAGTCGCCGGAGGCGGCTGCTTTTCGAAACCCCTTGAAGGAGCCCTTGTACAGGTTCTGTAGGACCAGGTTCTTGGCGTTGACGATATCGTTGGTGTTCCGGTCATACCTGGCAATAGACAGCTCTGACGTCTGAGTCCACATCTGGATGTGCATCGCCAGGGCGCTACCAACCTCTGTTGGACCATCGTCCACTGAATCATCAAGCTTCACGGTGTGTGTAACGGTGGTGTGCGGCACGACAAAGCCGTCTCCGGTTGCTGGGAAGCGGTGTGTTTGGCCAAGAACCGGAACAGGGACGCCTGTTGCTATGGTGTTTCTTGCTGTCTCTGCTGTTGAGTGGACCCATATCTCATCGTTGGTCCAATCTGGGTCAAACATGGCCAGGCCATATCGGGTCATGACATAGGGACATGTAAGCGTCCCGTCGTATGCCCAGCCCCGAACCCCCATGTTCTTTGGGAGAAGCCATGTTGAGAATGCGTTCTCTTTCCAGTTCCAGACCAGAACGAGCCTGTTGTCGTCCCCTGTTTCATCTATTGTCCTGCTGACAAACAGGAGATAAATATCTCCCCACACCGCGCCAACAGCCCGGTCAAGCCGTGTCTTGTCTACCTGGTAGTGCTTCCATGGGAACACGTCGCCTGTGTTGTCTGCTGTGTAGATTAGATCGTCATCTGACGCAACCCCAGTACCACCCTGTTGTGCGTTGTACGGGCTGCGCTCTGCAACAATGCCGTCGTTGAACAGCTCGTCAAAGGCGATAAGCCTTCTTGCCTGGCTCCTTGGGTCGAGGAAATGAACGCCTGCGCGGTTGCAGAAGACCACTCCGCCACCGACCTCCTTTGTTGCCCATCTAGAATCAGCACCCATGCCCATGCTTATAACGCGCCTGGAGGCAGACTCCGCATCGGAGCCAATCCCGGTAATATACTGGATGCTGTCTCTTGTGAAGACGACGGTGCCGTTGTTGAACTCCGCAAGACTGACGACGTCTGCGGCTCGAGACCCGTTCAGGACAGGAATGATTCCGACAGAGGGGAGCGACATTGGGTTGTTTGGCTCTGAGTACCACACATCGTAAGAGCCCATTGTGACATTTATCTTGTCAGCGCTAAGGTCTCCTGGCGGTATGTTCACGGTCACATCGGCATCTGGGAGCGCTGTCTCGAGCACATATGTGTCGCCTGGCCTGAACCCATACCATATCGTCTGCCCAAGCCTGTCTGTGTGGGCGAACGCCGACTTTGGGGCGTGGTCCACATAGATGGAGGAGAACGGGTCTGTTCTTGAGATGCTCCCAGACGAGTCGGTTGTGATAACCTCCGGTGGGCCCATCATCTTCAGCGGCAGCCCGTTCCACAGAACAATTGAGTCTGCGTTGAGGCTGCCCTGGACCGTTGGGGCGGAGACGATGCCACCGCCAATATAGGAAAGACCAACGCCCTTCCCTGTCATCATGAAGGCGTCTAGGACCTTGTGTATCCGCTTGTCCCAGTATGACGCCATTGTGTAGGCGTGTTGTCCTGGCCGGTTAAACCCTGTCAGCCCGTGGCCTGCGGCTGCTTCGTGGCCAAGATAATAAGACGACACTGGGTTGTTGGTTCCCGCTAGAAAATTGAACCCTTTGTTGCAGCCCAGGCGGGGGTCTCCCGGCATATGCCATGACCACGCAAGGAAAACCCTTTCGTCTTCTGCGGCAACGTTAACGCTCGCCCTGGTCAGGTACATGCAAACAAGCTTTCCGTGGATAAGCTCAACATCGATGCCTTCTTCTATTGTGTTTGTCGGGTTGTACTGGGTGCTTGAAGAGGCCCCGTTTAGTGTTGCTGGGTGCGTGGCGTTTCCGGTGGTTGGGTTTACGCTTGTGCTTTCTACATATGAGAAGTTGAAATCTGCAATGGACACGTTGTTGTAAACATCAGCCCCGCTGTTGCTGTCGTACTCGGCCTGGGTGTCATCTGGGGCAACAAGTCGCGATGGGAGGCCGGCATAGAAATAATTTGATGCTGGGTACGCGCCTGTCGTGTCTTCCAGCGTGTTTGTGATAACCCCATACCCAAGCTCCAAGGCCCTTATGGCTGGCCGTCGCTGTAGGACGCCCATCTGCGGCGTTACGTTGAGGGCGAAGCGGAGTGAGTCTGCGCCTGGGCCCATCGTGGGCTTTATATTTACGAAGCGCTCGCCTGCGGCCATCAGTACGCCTCGTGTATGCTGGTTGCCCGCATGGACAACATAGACATTACGTCTTCCCTCATGCTCATAAACTCTTCCCTAATGGACTCGTCCTTGAAGGTGCAGAGGAAGCCGGCGTCATATATGACAGCCTCGTGGAAGGTGAGGTTCTCACCAATGGTAGCTGTCGGGTCTGGTGTTAGAAGTTTGGAGCTATCGCTACTGAGCAGGTCTTCTGCTAGCTCGGTGTTCATCGAGAGTCTTATTGTAAGCTCTGTTGATGGGACAGGTCTAACTAGGAGCTGTGATCTACTATCTCCAAGAAACCCAACGTACCCACCCATAAGGTGCGGGAGGACACCAAGCATGTCATAGACAGAGCTTGCGCCAGAGCTTAGCTCATTAAACTGAGCCAGGCTCCCAATAGGCATCTCAATGAATGATGTAGAGCCGCCGGTCTTATAGAAAACCTTTTCAAGAGAGATGACTGCATTGACGTCCGTAGCCACTGATGTGCCGATGTTGAATCCAGCACTAGCCCCCACAATAGAGATTCCAGATGAATCGGCTGGATATGTGTAATCAACCGACCTGTTTGTGGCCCCTGGGTCTTCGGAGGCAATCCTTCTCCAGATGCGTATGTTGGACCTGTTGAGGACTTCGTTAAGGTCGGAGTCGCTCCACACGCTCTCGGACTGGTCGCCAAGCATAAGGCGTAACTGCGAACGGGCGCTCAAGAGATTCATGTCTCACTCCTAGAAGTACAGCTTCTCGCCCTTCTTCCAGAGAGGCTTCTCTGGGTCTTTGAGGTACTGGCTTTGGCTACTTGTGTTATCTCGCATCTGGCGAAGCTTCTTTTGTCCGTGCTCAGTCCACATGGCGCGGTCTTTAACGGTCTCAACCAAGTCCTGGTCTGCTGGCAGGAACCCACCGGAAAGGCTGGTGTGCCTATAAAAGACGTATGGGTTTCCGAAATGGCGTTCATGCCAAACCTCCCAGCATTCATGGCGAGGGCTCCAGCGCAACTCTATCCTAGAATCAAGCCGTTTCAAAGCTCGAATCTCTTGCCTGGGCAAAGCGCCGGGGAAAGAGGTGGCTGGAACGCTGTCTGGAATTGACTGGCTTGAAGTAACTTGCATTGTTCCTCAAATAAAAAAGGGAGGAGGCCACGGATGACCCCCTCCCTATGCTCGGGGGAGGAGCGGGATTAAAGCGACACGATGTCTTGGGTGACGTCCTGAAGGACACCAACCGAAGACGGGCTGTGCGCGATAAACTGTCCGGCCCAACGTAACCATCCGTGGAACTCATCATAGCTAGTTCCAGTATGGCGAAGGAAGGAGCCGTCCTCTTTGGCCTCGCCCATGGCGGCTGCCGTGGCGTAACCCATCTCACCCGTATCACAAGTGATGACTCGCTCGTGTGGGCAGTATGGGTCAACAAGAACCTTCAGGTCTCCCTGACCCGTAGTGGCGTTAGCCGTCGTGTAGAGAGGCTTGGTCCCCGGCTTGTGGCCGGAAGGAAGCTGTCCTTGGTTGAAGAAGGAGTGGTTGGACTCGCTCAAGCTAATGAACTCGTGCCACATTCCTGGATTCATAACCATAAGATTGGGCTTTACAAAGAACTGCTGGTTCATCTCCAAGAGAAGAGCATCGATGCGCTCAAACGTAAGCGCCTCGTTGGTTCCAGCAGTGGACCCAGTCTTTACCATTGGCTTCCAGTAGCTATCAGTACCACCAGCTTCAGCAACCGTCTTGCCGAGATAGGTGTGGTCAAACAAAGCATTACCGATACCAAGCAGCCCGGCCTGGCAATCAGCAAGCTCCACTCCTGAGTCAGTAAGAGCTACGCCTGTCGCGGTTGAGACTGTTGTGTCATCAACTGGAGATGCAAAGTAAATCGGAGAATCTACGATAATGCCTGTTGGAAGTATTGCGTCAAGAACAATGCTGGCATACCCAGAGGAATAGGTGCTTCGATCAACGCTTGTGATCTTACGCAACCAAACCAGGTTAGACCCACCAACTCGAGACGCAACGGCAATGAAGTCTCCAGGCTGAAGCCAGAGGCCACCTTGTGCCTGAAAAGCACCGCTAGTCCCGTTGCCTTTTCGCCATGCACCCTTTACCTCAAGAGGTGTCGCAGCAGCGCCATTCTTGTCGGCGCCAGCCGTTTGCGTTGCAATCCTGGCAACAATGTTGGACTTACCGAAAGTAAGGTCTCCAGTAAGAGGGCTGTCAACAACATCACCAGCGGTGTACCCGAAGGACCCGCCGTAGAGATAAACATTCATGCGGCGCAAGAACTCTTGCTTTGCATCAGTAATAGCCTGGTCAAGGATATTCTTTATGTAACGCTCGTGGCCGCCCTTCATCTGAAGGTCCCACGCGAAACTTACGAGGGTACGGAAAACCGTGTAGTCGAACGTACACTGGTCGTAAGAGGCCGAGCCGCCTGTCGGCAAGCGACCAGCAGTACCACCAACAACCCCACGCTTCGCCTTTTGGCGAACAGGGAAGCTAGCTGTATTACCTGGGCCCCAGGAAACAACAGTGTTCATGTTTTTGAAAAACTCATACCCAGGATTTTCTACCTGGATTTGCTCAAACATCCGAGGGATGTAAAAGCTGGTAAGCACCTTATCAAGGCTAGAAATAGCCATGTTATTGGATGCTGTACCACCGTAACCGGGAGGTGTAGCAAGTGGTTTCATAATTAAACTCCGAAACTAAAAATAAAAACTAGGGCATCACATCATTGTTTTAAACGCGGCCATAACCGCAGCATCAAACTCATTGTCCGTCATTTCACCAGGGGCTTTAGACGGTGTAAAGGGTTGTTTCTGACCACCTGCTGGAGCACGACGCTCTTTAGCAGCATTCTTGGCAGCCAGTTCGGAAGCTAAGCCCTGGATAAGCTTGGTGTATGTGCCCACCTGTTGCATGATCGAAGACCTGTCTATATCAGAGCGACCAGTGCGCGCTTGCTCACGGGCCACAGCGACCATCACGTTCTGAGAAACAGCTCGGAGAAAACTTCGGCCTGTTGCCGATTTGGGGTCAATCTCCAGCTTCGTCATCTCATCAGCGACCGCGTGGTCGATGGTCGAGGTAATGTTGTCTCGAGTCTTCTGCGAGGCAAGCTGGTCTCGCTCAGCCCTGATTCGATTAAGCTCAGATTCTATTCCCTGGAACCGCTTGGTGAGAAGGTCCTGGTCCTCCGCTGCATCGCTCTGCTTGACCGCCTCTCTGGCCTGGCGAATCATATCCGCCATCCCATCTGGGCTCATTCCGGGTGGCGCAGCCTCTTGGGCCGGGGGCGCCTCGCCCTGTTCAATCTCAGCCAACAGTGCGTCAAGGTCAAACCCGCCTTCCGGCGCGGCTGCTGGGGCATCTCCAAGAGGAAGCTCTCCCATCATCGCAGCCTCCGGGGGTAACTCAGGCGCCGCCTCGGGCGCTGCTGCTGCTGCCTCCACGATTCCACTTACGTCTGGCTCTTCACCAAGTAAACTCTGTTGCTCTGCCATCTCTCTCTCCTATTGTTCTAGTCCGGCCATGGCGGCAAGGGCTGATTCTGCGCCCTTGTCCACTCCTGGCTCTGCGAATTCAATCATATCCATTGGTAGTCCCCCAGGCGCTGCCTGAGACCCGGCTATCTGTAATCCCGGAGGGCCACCCATCGGACTAGGCGCTCCTTGCTGTTCGGCTGCTTGTGCGGCTGCCGCCTGTTGCATGAACGCCTTATGCTTCTCAATGTGAGTCATAAAGCGACCACGTATCGCGTCTCCTGGCTTTTCAATCAGGAGATATTTGACATGTTCCTTAAGATGTGTCTCGTGCTCCTCGTATTCCTGAGCGACGATGCTGTCTATGTCTATCGTGAGGTCGGCAAGCTCTTCTGATTCCTGCCTTGCGTTCATTGCCTCTACGCTGCGGAAGCCAACAGCCTCCTCAAACCCACCGAACTCGAGCGCGTCTAGTGCCTTCTCTGGCGGGATGACGCCCATCTGGAGAAGGTTCAAGATTGTCTCCTGCCTAAGCGGCTGCGTCCTGGGCATCAGGCTCGCCACATCAATATCAATGCTCGAGTAGACAACGTCTTCGCGGCGCACCTCTGCGATTTCAGCGCTGTGCCCGCGGCCAAGAATCGAAACAGCGATGCTCTCACTGCCAAACTCTTGCCAGAGCTTAATCATCCGCCTGCCAACACGCTTGAGCATTGCGCTCATCTCGCGGACAGTGGGGCCCATTCTGCGATTATCCAGCTCAGCAAGGAACGCGGTGAGGCGTCCTGTCGCGTTGCTTGTGGGTGACTCACCCCGGCTGGCATCGTTTACACCAGAGACGTACTCCATCATCTGAACAGTGCGCTCAGCAAACCCACCCGTCACCAGGGACAGGGGGTTGAGCGACATCTGCTGTGGAGGGCCCATCCTGGGGTTGAACTCGTTGATTGCCTTTGGCCTGGTGTTGATGCCACGAGATACGGAGCCCTTTGGTACAAACCACGGCGGCATAACCTCTTGGTCCCGGCGTACACGGTAACCATTCCACGTCACGGTGAGGTCACGCTGGAGTTGGAGAAGGCTTGTCCCAATGCCGGAAGCGTAGTCCCGGTGGGGCTCCAAGGAGAACTTCATGGTGTAGATGGGGAACTCCCCGCCAATCAGTCGGTCCTTGAATGAAACAACTGTGTCCCCGGCGACGATCACCTCAAGGCCCTCTGGGAACTGCGCTCCTGGCTTCTGCCAATAGTGGAGCACCCGAACCCGGTCTGCATCCTCAGATAAGTCCAGGTTTACACCCTCATTGTCGGCAATAAGCTGAAGCTGCCGTTTAACCGTGTCGTCTTTCTCGGAGGAGACGACCTTCGATATGTTGTTGTTGTTGAAGAACAGCCGCGCCTCTTCAATGTGCATGGTTGATTCGCGGATGCCCCAGAACGCCCTATCCCCACCGCCCACGCCGGGCTCATGGTGCCAGGAGAAGATGTCGATTGGTTCGACCACAAACCACCCATCTCGGCCCTCGTTCGCTTCCTTGTACTCGCCAATGCCAACCTGGGAGTCCCAGTCAACATAGACACCGGCATAGCCGGTCAGCACGCTGCGGAGGACAACCTGGTCCATAATGGCGGGCAGATTATTGGTGCGGTAGAAGTAGTCGAGCATCTTCTGGACGCCGCGAGCAGCTTGGCGTTGGTGGGTGCTGTCACCCATTGGGTCTACGACCCAGGTGGGGTGATTCGACACCACCATTGCCGCTGCCGTTCTGGCAATCGGCTGGAGAATGTTCAGGACCACCCTGTCTTCAAACCAGCGGGGCAGGCTTGAGCCCTGCGCTCTGGACGCGAAGTCCCTGGCGGTATCAATCGAGAACCCGCCGTATGCGAGAAGAACCACCATGGCCTCTTCCATCCGGTCTTTCTTGACCTTCAGGCAGGACTCCAGCCGCTCCTCAATGAGCTTCAGTAGTTTCCTTTCGCTGTCTGCTTGTTGTGCTGTCATGGTCTAGTATGGTCTAAGGCGGTAGCTGGGCAACACCCCAGGGAGCCGCCAGGGTTCTCGGAGCATGCCGTGCTCCGGGCTGAGCGCTGACAGCACAGGGTCCATCTGCGGGCCATATTCTAGATAACGCGACCCTCCTTGTGGCGTAGGGGCCACAAGGCTTGGAAGTGACGCAGGCATTTCGAGCCGAGGAACAAATGGGTCCATAAAGGTCCCCGGTGGGTCGTTAAAAACGGTTCGTGGCGGGCCAATAAACTCGTCCCGAGCATAGCTTGGGTCCTTATCCGCAAAGTCGAACTTGGCCTCCGCCAACGCGCCGGGACCCGCACGGAGGTGTCCCCGCCCAGGAATCCCCAGGCCACGGCTGGGTACTGCTTCGGTCGGCGGGGTAATGAGCGCACCAAGCCTCTTGGAGAACTCCTCTTGCTCCTTTAGTCGCAGGGCCGCCGCTTGCTTCGCAAGCTCTCCTGACTGCCAGGTCTGCAATGCCTGACGCCCGCCGCTTTCCGCGCCCGACAGCAGAATATCCTCCCAGTCACCGCCGCTCACCGCCTCACCCGCGAGCCCGCCACCAAGGGCGAGTGCTATCCCTGGGGCGCCGCCAACGACAGGTGATGCGACTAGAGCGCCCAGCTTGAGCAGGCCGCCAGCGTAATCGCGCCAGCTTGGGCTCTCTGCCGGCGCTTCATAAGAAAACAGTTCTCCTACCGGCATCACATATACTCCGTTACGTGGTGTTCATCGCTAGAGTCGGACTCGGTATCTGGGCCTATAGCATACAGCGTTCTGTGTGTTTCTTCACGCTCCAAAACTATCTGCCGGAACTCTTTTGTTATTTTGGTCATGTTGAACATGACGGCGGCAATCGTAACTGCGTGTCCGACGATGAGAAGCGAGCATATGATTATCATTGCGTCCATGGCCCCTACGGTGTCGGCATGTCTGGTATCTCGTCCAGGTCTTCCGGCACTATATCTATTAGGTCATATCCGCCCTCTGACACAAGCACTTTCTCTTCGTCCTCGTAGAGCGGGTTATTCAAATGATACCCAATCGCGGTGATTGCGGCCCTCTCTGGCTCGGTGTTTACAGAGCTTGTCTCCTCCATCTCGCGGACCCACTCTGAGTCTCTAGCCGGTATGGTTGTCAGGGCGCAGGCGCGGAACATGTCATCGCTTATTCTTGACCCGTCCTTGAGTTCCCTGCCTTTCCCTGGGCATCTCCAGGTGTGTCTGACGGTGTCGTCGCGGCTGCGCTTGGCGATACGCTTGACCCAACCTATCTCCTTGAGCAGCCGTGGGTGTCTTGCCAGCGTGGTCCCGGAGTTGAGGTCGTGCCGCATCATCGACAGCAGTGTGGCAACGGTTTCCTGCGTAGGCGTGAACCCAATCTTACGCCCCTGTTTCTGTCCGTACTCATCGAACGACTCTTGCCCGTAGAGGTTTGGGTAGACGAGCCTGATGAGCGTATTGATTACACCGAGCCCACCGCCAGCGCGTTCAACATTGAGTGTAGCATTGTTATACCAGCGTCCAATGGCGTCAAGATACAGTGCCTGAAGGTCTGTTCCAATATCGTTACGACAACCAACAGCAACAATCTTGCCGTCGCATCGAACCACGAACGCAGCGTTGTCCCCGCCTGTCCCCTCGCTCGGGTCAAAGCCAACAATGTATCGCTTGTCACCATCAGGAGGGTCGATAACTTGAATCCAGCCATCCGCAGACTCCACGGGCTTTACCCGCTCTTCTGGGTCGCTATCTAGCGCTACAAGCAGCGGGTCCTTCTCTCTTCGCACCCCCTCATCCCCAAGCGAGGCGTCGTCAAGCAGGATATCGTAGCACGTAAACACCTCTACAGCAGCAGCCTTTTGTCGCTCCTGGCCGTTGGCGTTCAAGAAATTGTAGCTCGCAGAGCGAAACGCCTCCTCTGCTGTGGACGGATACTCCCGGCAGAACTCTTCCTCTTTGCCCATGAGCCGGGTGGCCAGGGTTCTTCGCCGCCAGTAGACTTGGCCGAGGTTGAGTTCCCCGTTAATGAGCCAGTCGTGTTCTTGTTGGCTGAGGTGTTTCAGGTCATCGAGGGCGCTCTTGTCCCCGGCTGCTGCCCGGTCACCGATGTCCTTGAGGTCGGGGTCCAGCTTCTCGGTGTCATCGTACTCTGGGTGTGAGGTCCATGGGACAAAGACCCTTGTCCATTGCGACCATGGGTCCTCTGCCTGCTCCCATAGTTCCCAGAAGATACCGTGTGGGCCTGCGGATGTGCTCTCCATCACGCAGATGGAGCCTGACACGTCGGCCAAAGAGGAGGTCATGGCTGGGATGATGCGGTCCCCGTTGCTCCAGAAGGCGACCTCGGAGCAGTGGATGAGGTCAGCGGTTGTGCCACGGGCGGCTTGGCTTTGACCGGCTGTGTCGATTGAGAGGACTGAACCGTTCTCCCATTCGTACTGGGAGTCTGTGCGCTCGACGGTTCTGCTCCAGTCGTCTTTGATTGCGGGAGAGAACTTCTCCCACATGCGCCGGTTCATCCCCATCAGCTTCCTGGTTGTGCGTTCGCGGTCTGCGATAACGAGGGCTTCTGTGTAGGGAACAAAGCGACAGCGGTGCATGGTCATCGCCTGGAAAAAGGTAGATGAGCCCCACTGCCTGTGCTTGAGGACAAGCAGCCAGACGGCGCGTTCTTGTGTGTCCAGTTCCTCGATGGTATTGTGTAGGGTTAACTGGCCTGGGTTCATATCTAGTTGTATGAGCCCGCCTTTGACCTTGTGCTTGGGACGAATCCAGACCTCGTTCTTGCAGAAGAAGGAGAGGTCGTCTTCGCACCGCCGGAGATATTCCGCTCTGGCGTCACTCACCCTCAACCTCTGCCAGCCTTGCGGCGTAGTCTATCTCCGCCTCCTCCGCCTCTTCCTGCTCTGCGATGAGCTTCACGGCGCTGTTGGCAATCCGGGAGGCGACCCGGCTTCTGTCCTGGACGCCCTGGATGACGCCGCTGCCAACGAGGTAAAGCTCTAGGGCCTTCATGTTCCCGTTGACGATACCCTGGTAGGCGCTGGCCTGGAGCACGGCATCCGCGGCAGACTCGAGGTCTCCTTTCTTTGTGGCGGCGACGGCCTCGCGGTACAGCGCAAGCAGCTCTTCATTCGGGTCCTTGTTCATCTCTTCTTGGCGCCCTTCTTCTTAGTTTTCTTGGCGTAAGTCTTGGCGTCAGCCTTGCCCTTCGTTGTGTATGGGAACTTCTTTTTTCCAACCTTTGGCATCTCTTCCTCCTGGCAGGTTTGTTTGAGCTTCTTTACGGTCTTCATCACCTTGGTGGCCCAGCGGGCCGAGGCCGGCAGGCACCGGTTCCCAGAATTGTAGTGACAGACAGCCCTGGCCTGAGACCCGGTCCTGGTCACCCAATACTGAAGATATTCAAGGCCAACGTCAATCAGGTCACACGGCTTGCCTTCCTTGCAGTGGATACCGGGCATGACCTGGAGGACGCCCTGCGCCCCAACCCTGGACACCGCGTTGCGATAGGAGCTTTCATGGAACGCCAGCCCGGCGACCAGGAAGGGGTCTACACCCTTGGCCTCTGCTCTGTTCTGGACCTCGAGGCACCAGGCCATCCGGTTTGAGTAGTCGTACTTGTCCAGGTTCTTTACGCCTAGAAGTGCGATGCACACGGTCAGAGTGCAAGTGTGTAGGGTCAGTTTACGTCGCACACCGATACTCCAGTCAGGTCAGCAATCTCGCAGACAAGGGCTTCAATAATTTCATCTCCGCAGCGAATGACCTCGTCCATGCGCTCCACTTCACGGAGCAGCTTGACCAGTTCCGGCAGCACGGGGCCCATCTCCGGGGAGTCGGCTGCTGCTGCGAGGACGACCTCTATGCGTTTACGGGTTGTCGAGTTGAACGACCCGGCAGGAGATACGCGGTCCTTTGCCGCCAATTTCTTCAAAATACTTCGTGATGTTAGTAAAGGCAATTTGTGCATCATCGTTCCACCACCCGGTGTCGTTTAACGCATCGCATATGCTCTTTAGCACATTGTCCGCGTCTGGTTTCTGAAAATGAAAGAGTCTCCCTGGTCGCTCTGTCTCGTCTTTCTTACGACGAAGGCGTTTGGGCCTGGCGAAGGTGGCTGTAATATAGAGACCAAGCGGCCCCTCAAACGGCTGTACTGGCCTGTACTGGGCAGCAAAAAGCGCGAACTGTTGTTCCCAGCGGACCTGTTCTTTCGGCGTATAGGCCCGGCCTTTGGCTGTCCTGTGCCGTGATTTGCCTTTGGGTGCGATGGGTATAGTGAACTGTATATCGGTTGGGTCTTTCATCTTTCCATCTCGGCAACAGCGGAGAGAATCTTCTCGAGGCTTCGTGTTCTGCCCTGCCTCCAGACCAGCATGTGTGACTTTCTTTGCATATCTGCCGGCCCGGTCAGCGCTCGGATTACGCGGTTGAGTCTGTCCACCTCTTCTGCGAGTTCCTGGTTAATCCTCGCCAGGGCGTTAATCCTGAGCAGAAGCTCCTCTATGTTCTGGTTGTCATCTTTCAATTGCGTTGAACATGCTCTCTTTGGGCATAAGCTTAACACGGTTTTTCACATCTGTAGCAACCTCGAGTGGTATCGTCTGGCAGTCTATGGCGTCAACCTCTTCTATGACTTGTTTTGCCAAGACGAGGTCCATCATCGTCATATCCTTTACCAGGCGGCAGAACGCCTCAAAGTTCTCCTTGGTCCAAACGTACTTCGCCCAGTGCTCTGGTGACGTGATGACTTCGCCGTCCACGGCTCTTATGGCTATATCTCCTGCGAGGATGGCAGCGTAGGCTCCTACTCGTACCTGTTCTTTTGGTGTGAAGTTCACATTGTTGGCGTGAACCCCTGCGCCGCAGTGGCACCGTGTGACAGCGCCGCGGCTGAAGTTCTCGAGCCCGTTCATATCGTGTTCTCTGTTATCTTCTCTGTACCCTTTGTTCTCGCAGTCTTCGCAGCGTCGTTTTTTATCCTTGCTGTTGAACTGTCGTGCCAGTGTGGTGGCGAGTGTTCTTGGGTATGGCAGCGCTTCGCTCAAGCCGATGAGCAGCTTGACAGCCGAGATGACATCTTCGTTTTCGTAATCGCGGCAGACCTCCATGTAGTTCATGACGGTTCTGTCATCTGGTTTGCGGTTGTACATCTTGAGCATGTGGTGGATAGCCAGCTCTTTGTTCATCATGTGCTTTCTCCTAGTGATGGGTATGAAGTGAAGTTGTTCTGTGTTCGGTGAGCATTTCTTGCCACATGGCTTTGGTGATTTCGATAACTCGCTTTTCTTCGCTTGGGATATCTCTGGCTTGGAGGCCGAGGACAATCTTTTTTCTCACGTCATCCCAGAAGACGCGGAAGTCTGTCTGGCCTTGGTCGAGTCTGTCGCGGAGCCAAGATCGAACCTTCATCTTCAGGTCCTCAACAGAGTCCGCGATACGGTCTTGCTCCCTAAAAGACCGGGGGCCGTCCTCTTCACGGTCCTCCCAGTTGTCGAAGTCGCCGTTTAAAATCGCATCCAGATTGCTGGCATGACTGAAGTTCTTCAGCGTGAACCCCCTCGGGAACTTCTTCGTCGCCCCCACACACCCCGGTATCAACGCCGCCGCCTCAAACATCTCAGACCACTCAGACTCCGTAGGCCGCTCCTGGGCACGCTTCTTCAAACGAACGTACATCTTGCTGCCACGGGTGATTCCCCTGGCCTGCTTCCCAGAACGCTTATGCGGAACGAAGACCTCGTTGTACAACTCCACTATGCGAGAAACACTAAGGGGAACTACAAGGGGTATCTTCTTCTTGTTAACTTCTTCTTGTTCTAATTCACTATATAGGGGGGCGTCATGGGTGTCACCCCCAGGCGTCATGGGTGTCACCCGTGTCACCAGTGTCGCGCCAGGGGCGTCATGGGTGTCACCCCTCTTGGAAGGCAACCCCCCGCTTTTCTTAGCTTTTGCTTTTTTGGGGGGTGTCACCGGTGTCGCGGTAGGGGCGTCACCAGTGACACATTTCCCGTAGTTCAGGTAGTACAGAGACGACCTGTTTTGTCGTTGCTCGATGTTGATGGCGCCTAAGCCCTCCAGGTGTGAGAGTGCTCTTTGAACGCCCCGCCTTGAGATGCCGGATTCTTCGGCCAGGGTGTTGATGCTGGGGAAGCATGCTGCCGAGTTCTTGTTGATGTGGTGTTGCAGCCAGCACCAGGTGATGAGTGTGTTGGCTGGCAATGGCTTCGAGTCATGCGGCTGGATAAGGTACAGGGGGACCACGACGAAGGGAGTCCCAGAGAACTGGCTCATGGTGGCTCCTAGTGTTTTGGTGTGCTGAGCGTGACGATAAGCCCGCGGTACCCACGTTTAGTAGAGATGAAACCGTTGTCTCTCAAGGTCTCTAGCCCGTAAGAGGCACAGCGGCGCTTGCACCCAACGATGTCCGCAACGTCCTGGATGGTGATGAAGACCTTGCCCTCCTCATCTGCCGCAGAGTAGAGATGGGCCCACAACAAAACAAGGTACCGGGTCCCGACCCTCTTCGCTTTGAGACGAAGCAGCTCCTCCGGCATCTGAATGGACGCAGGCGCAAGAGTGCCCTGGTCCCGATAATCGCTCCACGTATGTAGCATTGCTTTACCCGGCTAAGTGAATCACGAACCTAGCACAGATAAACCAATATGTCAACTACGTGCGTATTAGAATGGCACGTTATCTTGAGAGGGCATATCCAGGCCAGCGCCCAGGTGCTCCTCAATGGCCTCTTTTGCCGAGACCTGGAAGTCAACGTACACATCATTATCGGGGAACCCGACATGGCCGGCGTACTTGGTCTTGCCTTGTGCCTCATACTTCTGAGAGGGCACTGCAATCCAGGTCCCTTTGACCCCATTGCGGTACTGGCATCCTCTAATCACCACGCCAACATCATCAAGCATCAAATCTGCGTAGCCCAGGAGCCCTTCGGAGTTCAGCTCCTTGTATCTAGCAACACTAATCTTCACAGGACCTCCAAAAAGTGAAAGAGAGAGAGGGCCATTAGGAACCCTCCCCCTCATCCATCACCTTAACGGGGAAAGCCTCTATACCCTAGACTACACCCCGCCCTTATGTCAACCCCCTCCTGATAAAGGTCCCCCTCCTTATACCTCCCTCTAAATTAACCACCCCCATAGCTCTATCTCTATATATAGGGCTCTATCTCTATATAGAGATACCATATATCTCTAGAGGGCTGGGCTCAATGGGCAATCTGCTCAAGAAAAAAAGCTATTTCATAAAAATAAACGAGCCTTCATGAAAAAAACAGATAATTTCGGAAGGCGGGGACCACTTTAGAAACCCCACCTGATGCTTTTAGAAGGAATCACATGCTTTTAGAAGGCATCAGATATTTTTAGAAGGCATGGGCCCCCTCTTTCATTACATCTCTAGGGAGGCCGCCGGCGGATTGGGCTTCTAGATCTCCCCCGCCCCCTCGCACGCACGCATGCACTCGCTCGCCAGCGCGCATGCACACGGGAGCACTACTTTTTCTTCGCTGGAAAAACAAAAGAAAAAGATTCACCATCTCTGGTGCGGCCTATCTATTTGGATTCTTCAATTCCTGATAATGATACCTCCGGTTTCTGGTCTCTGTATATGTACTATACCGTATTGGACTTTGTTTGTACAGTGTAAAGTTCTGTTCTCTCACGGATAGAATGTACGCGCGCGCGAGGGGATGACGCTGTTCGTTGTACTGTGGACTATTTGAATTAAGTTATTGACAACAGTGTGAACATAGATTAGTATGAAGAAGAATCCAGTCACAGGGGGCGCTGAACGAGTAAGCCGTCCCGACTGTCAGCGATTCAAACCAGTGTCTTTGTTCTTTATACTTAATGGGAAAGCCTTTGCCCAAACCCACCAATTACTGGGCAAGCCTAGGGTCGCGTGTTTCCTTATCTCTTTGGAGACGATAGGGGAACCATGGTAGCGAACGCATATGCGTGAGGAGTCTGCCTCGGACTAGGTATAGCGTGGAACTATCCACATCGAGTAGGGAAAGCGAAAGCACGTTTACGTGTATAAGTTCACTCCGTAACGCAAGGCTAATACAATAACTCCAAACGATTGGAGTGGTTCGCCTGGACAGCAGAGTCCGATCCAGGTGTTAACATCGGATGAGAAAACATCTCAAAAAAACGCGTCGTATGAGATTCCCGTAAGCTTTTGAACGGGCTCTTGTTCTAGCCCTGACAAGCACTCCAATGTGAATCAGGCAAGGGGTAAGGGTTAACGGGCGAACAATCGCGAGGGATAGGCAACGGGCTGTCGATAGGCCGACTAAGGACACAATGCGCTAGCTGCGTTAGGTGTTCCCAAATAACAGAGTAAGTAGTCGGTTGAAAGGGCAGTCCCATTCAGAGAGTCGAGGGTCACACGGTCCCATCTCACGACGTTATCCGCCATAACCAACCGTGGAAACATGGTTCAAGGTAGGCCCACGCATAAATGCTGGTGCCTTCTCTTTACCGGGCCACAGCTTGTCGAGCCTCCAGTCTAAAGGGAAATCCTATGAACCGCATGGGAAAGCCCATGCGGGAGGCCCCTGGATATACCGACAAGTCGCGCACCCTTACAAGGGTGTTTGTGGGCCTGCCTTGAACACTATGTTTGATTACACTTTGAACCACTTATGAGGAAAGCACTATGACAGCGATACCCCATGGAGACAAGGTCCTTGCA
>Ga0208316_1000374_pt1 | contig 41196 bp, 50 predicted proteins | sample MalvireepMed_231_FD_184240 | JGI IMG/M metagenome (GOLD analysis project Ga0208316, IMG submission 184240) | Marine viral communities from the Global Malaspina Expedition - Malaspina viral metaG DeepMed_231 (SPAdes) (version 2) | ecosystem: Environmental > Aquatic > Marine > Oceanic | place... | reverse complement strand
ACGTTCCCCCTACCGCCCCTATTTCTCTGTACCCGTGACCAGCGCCGAGAAGGACCCTAGCGTCCACGCTACGGGCTCCCCCTTGATACGGGCTAGCATCGGGCCGGGCCGGGCCGGGCCGGTACGTCCTCGCGCATCTCAGCGCCCCTTGATACCGGGCACAAAAAAAGGCCCCGCGGGCGTTAACCAGCGGGGCCTTAGAAGTAGAAGGTTCGAGGTAGTTGGCTGCTAGCTCAGCCGTGCTCCCTTCGCATTGTAGCGCCCGGTTTCCGAGATGACCGAGTCCACGTAGCGCTTGAGCTTCGCCTTGTTCCAGGACGGATAGCGATCCGCGTACTGAGGAGCCGCGACGATAAGCCAGTCTCGCATGCTCTTCTCGGAACGACGGTCAAGCGCTGGCATGGGCTCCAGGTCATCCGCCTCGGGGACAGGAATGCTGGTGTCATCATCCTCGGGGACGGGCACAGTAGTTACCGTGCGAGTCTTTGGGACACGGTCAGCGACCGGGGGGCGCTCGAAGGACTCGGCCATGTCAAAGGCTTCGTCGGTGTACTCGTTGATCATCTCGACGAGATCCAGAATCGAGCCAGCGGAAAGGCGAACGCAAACTGCGCCGCGAGCCTTGCTCAGCTTGAGTTGGACGGCCGGATCAAACTTGTCCGATCCTGGGGACGTAAGGATCTGGAGCTTGCACCCGTTATCAAGATCAACACCGCAGATCTCCGGCCACTGATCGGCCGAACCCTTCCCGGTGTTGCGAGCGGTGCGCCTTTTTTGCGCCGCTTCGTATCGCTTGTCTTTAGTCGTTCGCATTGTTTGCTACCTCCTTGTTATCGGGGCGAAAGTGCCCCTGTAGCCCCATGAGTCTATATGACGTCAATTTTCGTAGTGATTTCAAGGGCTTACGGCCAGAATGACCTGTTTCGAGAGAATAGGGCGATTTGCATGTTCGCCCCTGTAAGTGAAGCTCCTTTCTGCCGACCCGTGACCAGCGCCATAGATAGTTACTAGAACCTTTCTGGGTCGGCATATGGCATGTGATAGATGCCAAAGCAGCCGCCGCTTAGTGTGGCGACTGGACCTGTGGACATTGTTTCCCACATTATCGTTATGTTCATATCATCTGCTGCATCCTCTATATCTTCCTGAAGTTGCAACAGTGATTCCACATCTGGATGTTCCCTCGACGCCTCGCTACAACACGTCACTTCATAAACATCAAGTAACGTAGTTAGCCTTCTGGGAGGGAACCCACCAGCTTGGCGTATGTAGTAGCCCATTACACTTTCTTAGCTTTCAATACAGCCTCCATTCCTTTAACAGCCGACCGTCCATCCTTTACATCAGGAACAATGTAGAGCGATGCCTTGTCGAAACAGTAATCTATGCCATGCGTACACTTAATTGAGTAAACGCAATTATCCTTGTCGAGAGGTGTCATCCATACCAGCGGCGCATACTTAGCAATGATTCCATACAGGTTTGACGCATCTGAATCACCGAAAGCTATGGCACCAGCCAGCTTTCCAGTAGCAAGGAAAGCCTCGAAGGCTGCTGTATCCCCGTCATCTAGTATCGGAGGCACCTCCCTGAACCTGTTGCCTATGATTTTTGATTTAGTACCGCTCGTGTAGCCATTGAAGTGCGTGAATACAACAACGTCGCTATCTGCATCGGCAATGGCAAGGGCAGCGGCATAGCAGGCATCTCGGATAGCAGCACAGGACGGGGAGATATCAACCATGATGATCTTCAACCCGGCACCACGCTCCTCCTTATATGTCTTAGACATACGCATCGACTTACCAACAAGCTCCTTGATAAGTTTCACTGCATTTAGTCGGGGGGTGTCCTCCTGGCCGATGCCAACCTCGTTCATGCGAAAGATCATTTCCATCCTTGATTGAATGGAGCGAGCTTGTGCCCTTAGACCCTTGCTATGTAGTGCGGCGAATGCCTCATCCACAAAACCGCCAGGGTTGCCATTGCCAAAACGATTCTCAGTAGAGAAGTCCCCGTCATCCATTTTTGTATTGTCTATGACTCCGCTATTCCATGGCAGTGCCTTAGATAGCACACCTGCAAAGCTGCCCAGCATCGGTGGCAGCTTGTACTTAGGACGCTTTACGTAAGCGGAGAAAGAGGTGGAGTAAGTGGGGTGAGGATACATCCCCCAGTCTGACCGTCCATCTTCCCAATCGTTATAGTGATTAGGATTTTGACCCGGATCAGCCTCCAATAAGGGCGTTGTTTTAAGACCCTTAATATCAACATTCGCAGGGTGATAAGCGTCCCTACCATTAGCATCCAGCCGGGTGCCGACCCCGACCTTTTTGCCTGCGACGTTGCTATTAACAGTCTGTCGGCTGTCTCCATCCGAAGATGGGCCGTAGTTATTCTCGCCTCTCATTGTGGGAGTCCTTGAATAACCTGCCCTTCCCAATGGCGCTGACAAAGCGCTACCAGTATTGCTACCGGTGAACCTATTCCCATTCAAATTACCAGACATTCTAGGTACGCCACACGAGGGATTGGTGTAGCTAGCACCGTTCCCTTTCCTGCCTGTCAATTGTGAATGAAAGCTAGATCCGCCAAAGGAAAGACCCTTTCCTTCACCCTTTAGTTGTCTCGTATCATCGCTACCTCCTTCGTTAGTGGGTTGATCTGTGTAGTACTTATCTTCAAAGCCTTTTTGATAGTCTGGAGCCCCGAAGATTGCATCTGGCCCATGCTTAGAGATCATCTTGTCAACGTGGGTAAGGTATTCACCCTCGCTGCCATACTTTCGCTGCCCCTTCTTACGAAGAGGAGGAAGCGGAACCCAGTTATAATCACCGGGAATATTCTCTTTGAAATACGCATCGTCACTTATGCTCTTGCAGATCTTGTTGTTACTAACGATGCTTCTAATCTCTCTAAGCTTAAAACTGCGGGCCATGATGCAATCTCCTTCTAGGCTTCGCCGTGAGGCAAACCGTATGCTGGGGCAGGAACCATCATGCCGTTACCGATAGGGTCGGCTATCAAGCAGACCAGGACATCGGTGAAGTGATTACCGCTCTCGTCAAAAGTAGGGACAACAACAGTCATGCTGTCGTCGTGGTTGTGAAAAACAAAGTCAATATTCCTGGTTGAGATAAAGCCCTCGGTCATAGGAAACGGAGGCTCGCATTGAATGACAGCCAGTCCCAACTCATCAGCGGCAAGGTCAATTACCTGTGAAATTGCATCGCTGAGATCCTCTGAGAATGGCGGGGCAACCCACATTGTCCTGGCATCTATCCTGAAGTGCATACTATCCATTGTCGTATTCCTTTCTGGCTCGGCAAAGCTCTGACCAAGCTGCCTTTGCCTGGGGGTGAAAATTGTTTTGCCGCACTGCTTCTCGACCCTTTTCAGAGCGAGCAGCCCATTGGCAAAGCAGGATGTTTATGTCGTTAAGATTCTCAGCATGTAGCCAAGTAGCGATTGCGAGGCGAACACCCTCCTGGATAGAGAGAGCATCATTCTTTTCCTCTGTAGCTACGGCTCTAGCCAGCTTCCAGAGTGTCCTGATAAAGCCCCTATCAAGCCCTGTCTTTGCCCTAATCAGGATTTCCTGCTGCTTAACAGGAAGGGGCCGCATCATTACCCTGGCTGCTCGCCGGGTAGTTGCCTCGCTCAGTTCACGATGACCGTTTGATGTAATGAACGTCATTACTCGGTCGAGGTTGGTATAGAGATGAACTCCGGGCTGAATAGGAACGCGACCAGTTTGCAGCCAGTCAAGCAGTAGGTATTCAGTGCGCTCAGGGCACTTATCAATCTCGTCAAGCAGAAGGACAACGATAGAGTCCTGGCTGAGCCTTGCGACCTTACCAAGCACTCCCTCTTGCCTTACAAGGGCAGCATCACCAGCAACAGCAGCGCATACATCAACACCGACAAACAACTCATCGGCATCGCTCCAGGCATGGAACTGGTATGCAACAAAGCGTGCGTTAACAATCTTAGCGACTGCATCGGCAAGTGCAGACTTACCAACTCCAGGTGGCCCTTCGAGAATGACAGTCTTAGATCCTCCAGCAGCAACGATGTCTACGCCGAAGGCATCAACAAGGCTCATTACTTCATCGCGACGTGGCAGATAGCCGACATCTTGCAGCGCTTTAGTAACCTCCTCTTTGCTAGAGAAATCTATTCCAGTGTGTTCAGTCATAACTTGTTCCCATTCCTCCAATTAAGATCATAAAAAGGATAAATCCGAGTGCCATGTTCGCTCCTCTCATAAACAAAAAAGCCCCCCAAAACGGGAGGCTTTCTTGCTTGGTTAGTGGTTAGTTATTCTCTTTCGAGAATCCTCATCCCTGGGTTCACCGCTGCATATGTATTAGCGAGTTCGATAAGGGTTACATCCTTCCAGTCCTTAAAGTTTCCAGGGTCCAACATCGATAGCTCGGCATGCAAGTCGTTGGCTATCTTTGACATTCTTTTGTACGACAATGGGTCGTAGTGCCTTGTAAACAATCCCTTATCCCTAAGGGCTTGGAAGAAGCTGTCTCGCCATTCACTCATCACCGGGCTCCCCAACAATTTCGGTAAGGAAAATGATTTTCTTGAGGAGTTCATCGACCAATTCCCTGAGCATCCGAATGGTGTTTTCATGAATGTTAATTCGCTCAGATTTCAGCTTCAACATTTCAACCAGTTGCTCTCGGCTAGCTTCATTTGGCTCACTCATCGTTGTAATCCGGCGAGATTGCTACCAAGATGTCGAACACCTCATCAAAGGACGTTTCCTTGCAGAGATCGCGAAGCAGGTCTTCAACCTCGCACTGGCTAATCAACTCACCAGCAAGAATCCCCGTATCAACAGTGACCGAGTCGGTATTGGCGCTGATACACGCACTTTCAACGATGTAATCAGTGTCAATGCAGATTTCATGCTCTCCAACTTCTCCAAGATCAACGCAGTGTTCGTAGTAGCAAGCGTTTGATTCCAGGCCAGAGTCAATTTCCTCAAAGTTATAGAGAGTTACGCTACCCATTTGACTGAACCTCCTGGTCGAAAAGACTGTTGTTGGTTTTGAATGAAGGGGGATCGCAGGAAAGTATCTCAGCATTTTCATGCTTGAAAGAGCATCCCTTGGATTTGAAGTGGGCGTTACAAACGAACGCCCACTCTCCACTGTTGCCGGGGATGAAGGCATCGAAGGACGCCTTTCTATCGCAGAAATTACAACGGTCCATTACTTGATCACCTCGTCATTCGTTTCGAGGCACTGGAGAGAATCAATCCACTCGTAGTCGCTGAAACCCTCATCGAAATCAATGGGCTCCAGGGCACGGTCATCCTCCATATCGCAGGCATAATCAACAGCAGATTGAAAGTGATAGGCACCATCATCCTGCTCACGGCTAAGAATCCACTCTGCGATATCAATGTCGTTGATTGCTTCACTGTAATCGTAGAGAGCATCAATAAGCTCATCGCGAAGGGTATGAATCATTCCGTCAATAACATCGTGGATGCTCTCGGGGATCTGCTCAGCCTTGTATTCGCCCTTACGTGGATCAGCAGCCTTCATTCTAGTGGGGCCGACTCCCTGGAGAATTGCAGCGGAAATGATTTGCCATGCAATATCCGCAGATTCATGGACGGTGCGGAGTCGGAATGCCTCCTGGTCCCGTACCATCTTTGCGGTAGCAACTTCGCCCTTAGCACGACTGATACTCAAGGGAAGATCAAACTCCTTAGCCTCATCCAGGCTGTACTCTACGGGCTCAGCAACAAGGACATCGGCGGAATCAGGAACCTCATCCATGAAGTCGAGATTCAGTTCAGCATCGGGGTCGCTCCCCCAGTCTGGGCTTGCTCCAGTAAAGCTATTCATAAACTCCTTAATTGAGTGGAAAGAAAACCTGCTTTTAGATGGTGTAGTCACCGCAACCTCCTGTTGTTATTAGTTATCAAAGAATGCTCTGAATGAGCATATGGGAGTGCAGGATCGAAACCCTGAACTCCGATGCACTCACTGCTTATCGGTATAGAACCAGTGAACAGAAAGATAGGTCGTCCAACACCCCATCAAAGTCCAGATCCCCGGAGGAAATGGCATTAACGATAGCGTCGAGACTCCTACCGTAGTCCCTGGCATTGATGCAGCCCTTATCGGCAATAGCCTTCATTCCAGGGCGAAGCGTTGTAGCAATGAAAGTCTTAATGCCGTTAAGATCCATTGCGTTATATCCGCCTTCTGGTATTCCCAAATCAAAAAGATCATCGGCCGTTTTGATCGCCAGTTCGTTGAGTTCGTTACTGTTCACATCAAACCTCTAGTTAAATTGTGGGTTAAAGGAATCGCCTCGTGTCCAGGGACAATCGGCACATTCGTAAAGCTCATTAGGGTTCCAACTGAAGTCATCAGCGTCACCGTCAAGCTGCCCAGCCGCCCTATCACAAGCACCCTCTAGGTTCCTAAGCAGCGGCGAGCTGTAGAACAGTGTGTCGTCTATGAAATGACAGTTCATGAACTTTCTTCCATGTTCACTGCCAACGTCCCAGACCTCAATCCGGCGACCATCACAGTCAATGTCAAAGAAAACGCATGCAAGTTTGCCGACGTCCCTCCCCTCCTCTTTGTACTCTTTTATCAACGCTTCAATTGAGTGCGCCATTTTTCCGCAACCTCCTTGTTATGAATAAATACTGGGGACAGACCGCTCCCAGCGACTCGAACAAGGTAGACCGACGCTGTTCGCCTGTCAAGCTGACGCCAAAAGGCCAGTGATTCCGGGGGCTTACGGCGATGACCACCCAGACGGCATCGACACCCTCCCTATATATATCGCGGGCGCGCATGCGGGCGGGTGCGGGCGCGCGCGCACTTAGAGGCTTACAGCCTCTAAGCACCCGTGACGAGCGCCAGCGAGTGCTGCGATTCCCGGTGGTGGCGACGGGGAGGGCACCCGTGACCAGCGCCGTGACCCCCTCGACGGCAGAGCAGTGGCACAGTCAGCCTGTCAGCTTGACAAGCTCCCTGAGCTGTGCAATGATCGGCTCACCGTGTCACCAGCAGTGGCACCAGAAGTTGTGCCGGATGTTCCGGTCAACATCATTAACAACGAACGGAGGTGCATATGAGTTTTGACCTTGGAAGAATTATGACTACCCCAGGAGCATTGGAGTTGCTCGGGGTTCACAAGACAACAGTAGCTAGCCTGCTTAGCCGACACATTCAAGGGGATTGGGGCGACCTTGATGATGAGGACGTGCAGACGAACAACGATGCCTTGAAGTTGGGCAACCGAATCCTCTCCTCGTACAAGTTCCCTCTAGGTGAAAAGGTATGGGTCATCACGGAGTCTGATCGCTCTGCTACTACCCTTCTTCTCCCGGAGGAGTACTGATGGATAAAAAGGAAATGGCTGCTGAGTTATTCAATAGCTGGCGTGGTCAGTACATCATTAGTCAGGCTCTCTACAAAGCTATACAGGTAATGGAGAAGGTTGAGCCCCCTGTCATGAGAGAGCTATCAAACATAGAAGACATGAAGCTGATCATGGAGCAACTGTTCCCAATGTTCATGGCAATAGCGAAAGCCCAAGAGTCGGTGGGTGGGCCCGACTTCTGGAAGCGCATGGACATTGTTCAGTCGAACATTCAGCCAGAGAAGGAGGAGGCATGAAACAGTACACGATTGAGATATGCCCGGAGGACGGAGACGTTCAGCAGTGGAAGGAGGGACTGCATTTTGACCCCACGTCACCATCCCTACAGGTGCAGGCGTTTATCCGCAGAGTTGCCAGGGAGAAGAAGGCGACGTTCCGAACAATAGACACAGAGGCGGAGCCTCACTACGAGGGCTGGCTTCGTTATGAGATCAACATCTGCCCGGAGGAGGAAGCATGACTCGAATCGAATGTCCAAGCGAAGCATGGGATAGTTATGTCACTCAGCATGAAGAAGGCTGCGACGTATGTTGTGAACACATAGACGACTGCGACTGCCCTGAGTGCCCTAAGTGTGGTGGCGTTGGCGACCCTGAGTGCTACGAGAAGCATGGTCTAGAGCAAGCAAACTGCAACACTTCAGAGAAGGAGGTGCGAGATGAAAAATGAACATGTACTAGAGCTAGTAGAGAAGATTGGTGGAGATGGATGGTCGATCTTCGACGTCAACGATGAGATATTCGCCAACCTGCCAGACGATCTAAAGGACAGGGTCAAGATGGTGCATAAGTCAGACGGCACACCAAAGGGAAGCATATGGAAGGACGGAGAGATTCAGCCTCAGATGGAGGGCATCTATGCACTGGACCTTATGGGTCTGCTGGCTGTCCACGTTGGTGCTGACACCACAGAGGCGAGGAAGAAGATGGGTAGAGGCTTTCGCAGCAGTGCGCTAGCTAAAGCTATCGTAGAGAAGCTGGCACCAGAGAAGGGGGAAGCATGAGCAATGCAGTAACAACAGAGTCAATACACGAGGAGACAAAGGACGTTCGGACAGAGTGGGCTGCTAGACATTTGCTTGATCTAAGAGAGGCTTGCAAAAGGATCATCACGGAGGTCGAAGAAGCAACCTTCTCGGGGCCTCTCGATGAGGATGGGTTGATGACATCACCAACAGATCAGCTTCGCTGGGAGCATGAGCATGACGGGGTAGACCATGCGCGTTGGCTGCTTTTAGTGAATTACTGCGAGTCCGAGCTGGAGCGAAGTCCCGCCGTCCGTGCTGCTATCAAGCTACTCGACCAGCTTGGTGTCACGTCAAACGAAGCATGGGATGTAGCGATTGACCCAGATACCCCAGGGCACAGGCAGTTTCATATCGCGGTTGATGATGAATGGGATGCGTGGAAAGAGTATTTCAACAACAACCCGCTCGGGCCGAACAAGGAGGAAGCATGACAAAGAAATCAGCAGCCGAATACGAATACGAGGGACGACTTGCTGAGTGGATAGCCGACGACATCGCTGCCTACCCAATGAGCAAGGACGACACAGGGGTTCCCCGGTTTCCCAGAGAAGGAGGAAGCATGAGCTTCAACGAACTAGACAGCCTGATGATGCATGCAGACATAGCCAATCAGGAGGCCAAAGAGAGGTTTACCTGCGCCGTCTGTGATCCAGACGTACCAAACCCCGACGTTGACTGGTGCAACGCCTGTGGAGGAGGTGTGAGTAAGAAGCGAACGCACAGACCAGCACTAGACCCGAACGCCGCCAATCCAAGGGAGCCGTTTGTGGCGGTGCCCATCAAGGGGGAAACATGAAGTTTGATTTCATACATGTAATGGAGGCTCCGGTAGGGCCAGACAGAGAGAACGAGGAAGGGGCTATCAGCAAGGAATCAAGGAAGACCGTAAAGGAATGGCTTGATGAGATAGGTAAAGAGTTCGACATGACGTGTCCCAAATGGAGCGCGCTGGAGGCTCTGGCAGAAACCATTAGCGAGGAAGACCCTGAGCTAACAACACTGTTCGTTGATGATGAGGACGACTCACCCACCATTGAGCAAGCCCAGGAGTTCTTTGGTGGTGGCTATGTCCAGCTAGTCAGGACATTCACCGGGGCTCAACTGCTGATAGATGAGGATGGGTTGATGAAGGGGCTTCGGGTTAACCCCGTCGCCTCCTATCTCTACGGTGGGAAGATTGTCGGCAAGGCACTCGTGCTTCAGGGAGAAGCCAAATGGACGTGAGTGATAGCAGCAAGTCGCCATTACGCGGGCTCTATATTCAGCACCTCAGTGAGGATGAGATAGACGATATGAGGCAATGGGCCTGGGACAATTACAAACCGGGAGATGCAGTGAAATCATACTGGCACCCGATAGTTAGGAGGGAATGTGAACGAATCGAGAGAGGCGGCAACACTAAGAATGCTGCCGAAGACAAGCCTGGAAGACCGGCTACCAGTTAGGAAGAACTCAGCCAGCGCGCTAGAGATTGGCACCGTCTACAAGAATGAAGACGGGGGGTACATCATCAGGCGTGGGGAGAACATCCACTTCCGAATGTCTCCGACCGGATACCCGTGGGAGGTTGTCGAGGTTGGATACAAGGATCTGAAAGCGCTCATGGCAGACGGTTGGATGGTTGACTGAGCTACGCGGGACAGATACTGACCCGGCAATGAATAAATTAAAGAAAGGAGAACATATGGAAGACATTAGAAATCATGGGCTGAACCCAGACTGCGTCCCTACCGGGGTGCCGAAGGCAAAGCTAGCTACAAGGAAAAGGACCGCAATTGCAGCGGACGTTGAGTGTCCAAACTGCGGGTGCCTACAGATCATGGAGGTAGAGGTTCCCGTAAAGAATAAGCAGCTATCTGGTGGCAGTGGCGTTGGCTACTACCTCGGATGCCCTGCATGTGCTTGGGCCTCACCAATGATAGCCATTGCAACGTCACAGGGCGGATCAACAGAGGCTACGGAGGCATAGATGTTGTGGAGCAAGAGCATCTTTGATGCTGATTCAGCATGTCCATCACAGGCATTAAGGCTTCGCAACGGAGAGCCTGGAGATAATTGGGGCGGGTACAAGGTCGGCGCTCATGTCCATGACATGATCTATGCACACCTTATTGGTGCCGATGCCCCGGCTATGGATGGTCTTAGCTGCGAGGAAATGGCTGCGTCAGAGCGTCTGATGAATCGGTTTCTTTCCTTTGACCTACAGATCCCAGAGGCCTTCGTTGCTGAGCAGAGCTATGTCTCCGAGATTGGAGAGGGTGGTGTTCCAGTTGAATGGGACATTGCCCCAACATGGGCTATCCGTGGAGATGATTGGGACCCATCAAGGTCAGACGGCAAGACATTCTGGAGGGTGCAACCAGACGTGGCCTTTGTTGATGAAGACGGAGTGCTTGTCCTCTTTGATTGGAAGACAGCGTGGGGCCTACCATCCGATGCGAAGCTAGAGCAGGACGTGCAAGCCATTACCTACTGCGCTGCAATGGCAGACCTTTACCCAGACGCAAGGCTAGTCAGGTTTGTCTGGTGGAATGTCAGGTATCAGAAGGGGCACATGATCGAGAGAAGCCCAAAAGAGTGGCGCTCTCTGGCTCAGTCAATCTTCAAGGCTTGCTACGACAAGGACCGGATGGATGACGAGAAGATCATCTACGACACACGACCCGGTGAGCATTGTGGAAGGTGCAAGTACAGCAGCAAGTGCGTTGTCGAGTTGCCGGATGCGCCTCAATACCTGGATGATACTGAGCTTTACAGATACTCGCAGAGAATCAGTGAGCTTGGCAGGCAGATCAGGTCAGGCCTGAACGACCGACTCAAGGCAAGGACCGGCGTGCTTGAGCTTGATAGTGGCGTGCGGCTTGGCCCATCCAACAAGACGTACAAGAGATGGGATCGTGGCAAGAAAGATAACGGAATGCGAGAGGCATTCCTTGAGCTTCAGCACCACGACGGTGTCGATCCTTTTAAGTTTTTTGATGTAAGGGGAAGTCTCAATGACTGGATTGAGTCTCTCCCAGAAGGCGTGCGAGCCGCTGTCGAGCCGCACGTCGTTGAAACTAACCGACAAGTTTTTGTGGAGACGGAATGAGCATACAAAGAATAAATAACCCCAACCAAATCAGTGGCCCAGGAATGGTCACACTGATAGAGAAGGCCAAGCCAAAGCTGGCAATGGTGTCTACTGCCTTCCTTAGTGAGGACAGGCTGTGCGCCCTTGCTCTGTCCATGTGGAAGAAGGACAAAAGGCTTAGAAGCTGCGATGCAGATAGCTTTATCCTGGCTCTCTACAAGGCGTGTCAGTTTGGGCTGGACCCAACTGGCATTGGCAACCAGGGGCATATCATTGCCTACAAGGGAAGGGCTGAGTTTGTCCGTGGCTGGGGTGGTGTAATCACTATGGCAGCAAGGCGTGGCATCAACATTGATACCTTCGCTGTGTACGATGCCGATGAGTTTGAGGTCGCAAGATATGTGAACCCTGACGGCTACCACATCGGGTTGCATCACAAGGAGTGCAGAGATAACCCAGATGAGATCGGTGAGGTGCGGGCTGCTTACGCAATAGCTACCTGCAAAGACTGGGAGCAGCCGATGGTCGAGGTCGCATGGCGTCACGACATTGAGAAGATCCGAAAGAACTCTGCCTCTCCAGGAAGCCCAGCTTGGAAGACGTGGTACGCAGAGATGGCAAGGAAGACTGCTGTAAACAGATTGTCGAAGAGGCTTCCCCTCTTTGTCCCGGTCAAGGAGTTGGTGGACAACGACAGGATAAACAAAACGTCTGTGCCGATTGCCGGGATAGCAAACGAAGACACCTTCTATGAGGGCCGTGTCGGCAACGATGTTATCGACGCCCCGATTGACGGTAAGTTTGTCAAGGAAAAGACAAGCAGCGACGGGCAGCTTGACCTTATCTCTACGGCACTCGGACTTAGAAACGACTACCCAGACATCTATGTTCAGGTCTTCGGACGCAAGGACGTAACCAAGATGGATGTCAAGGAGTTGCAAACACTGGTTGATAAGGTCACTGACATCGGAACCCACGCAGCCTCTGTGTCTAGCGCAGAGCTTGTTAAGCATGAGTCGCAGGAAGATGAGCTTGGCTTCTAGCCTACCTCTAAGGACCACCGCACCCCTCTAGGCTAGAGGTCATGTCATTGTGAGAATGCAGAGGGTTCAGTGGCTATGCCTGCTGGTGTTGGACATTTTCTCATTATCAGTCCAACTGGTGAACGGGCTACCTGCCTAGAAGGTGGCCAAACCAGCATTTTAATTAACAGGGCTCTTAGCTCAGATGGTTAGAGCATCCGGCTCATAACCGGCAGGTCCTGGGTTCAAGTCCCAGAGAGCCCACCAACAAAGGAGGCGAGATATGACCCATAGACTGTTGAACTACACAAACCCAAACGAGGCGTCGTCAATGACGCAGTGGGCGAGAGATTTCGTAAACAACAACCCGTCCGCAACACTTATCGACTATGAGAAGATCATGTCAGACCACGGTAGAAGGTCGGGAAGAAGCCAGTATTACCAAGCGTGCAGAGAGTATCGAGACAAGCACGGTCTTGGGAAGCTGCCACGAGGCGGCGACGGTAAGCCAAAGCCAGCCAACCACGGACAGAGATTGCCGACAAGAAAGAAGGTCGCAGCAGTGAGTATAAAGAGTGAGACAGTGCCAGCAAAGAAGGATAACGGCCTCCCACCAACGCTTGATGCTTTGAGGCGCAGTGGTCCAGAGGATGAGATCAGAGAGGTTACGATGAAGCTGCTGCTCTGGATGCAGAAGTACAACGTAAGAGTTATCAGCATAGAGTGTGATAGCCAGGAAGTGACCATGTCGAACGCGCCGGCCGTTGCAAGGCAGAGGGTTCCGTCACCGCACTTCACCGTGCAAGATGAATAAACACAAGCACGCCTATGGCAATTGGTTGCTGCACAAGCCAGCAGACAAGGGCTCTATGGACGACAAGGAGTTTATAAAGGGGCTCAGGCTTCCCCCATTCTGGTATCAGTCATGTGAGTGTGGGTACGAGAATTGGGTAAGAATGGATAAGAAGCCTAACAACTCATTTAAGTTTAATGAGATGCGGAGGGCGAGAGGCTTTGTCTAATGGGCGGAAGAAAGAGCAGGAACAAGGGAGCCAACTTCGAGCGGGCTATCGCAAAGAGATTGCGCGAATGGCTTGGCGAGGACTGGACCGTAAAGAGGAACCCAACTGATAGACAGAACGGGGTAGCTGGGGCTGGCGAGTTTGAACTTGTCGGTCCCTTCCCCTTCCCCTTCGCCATAGAATGCAAGGCGCACGAAAGCTTTGATTACTCACAGTTATTCAGGAGGCCCCTGACAGGGCCGCTAAGCGGTTTCTGGTCACAGGCTATGTCTCAGGCGCAGTCGTGTGGGAAACGCCCCCTGCTGCTTCTCAAGCGCAACAACGGGCCCATCCTGGCTGTCGCTGAGATAGATACGCTAAGGGGTGCGGGGGTTCTTGCTGAATCCTCGTGCGTTATGAGGCTGTATGACCTGGGCTGCTGCGTCTTTCCAGCAGAGGACCTGTTCGGTACATGCCCGGAAGTCCTTTACGAAGTAGAGTGAACGACGTAGCCTCTAGGGGCTCATCCGTTCTCCAGTATTGCAAGCGCCCGTCATCCTTGGCGGGCGTTTGTTCGTTCTGGATCAGGAGAGGTCGTGGCTCATAATGTAGAGGTCTACCTTCGACGGATCTCCAGTGCCATCGCGAGAGGTTGATGCGGAAACAGACACCGCTGTGCCGAACGCGACCCCTTCATCTATGAAGACAGTCATGTTTCCCGACGCATCCAGGGGGATGAGAACATCGGCAGACCCCGCAGTTACAGTGTTTGAGTCAAACAGGCTCACATACCTTGTCGCCGCATCAGCGGTGAGAATGTGTATGACATGCACTGCGCCGCTAGATCCAGTTACGTCAGCGGCACCGGCCGCAACAACATCCGTGGCCCTGGTCAGCTTGGTGAGGAGGTCGGTTGTGAATGGGGATGTTTTATAAGTAGCCATTAGTCCTCCACCATAAACCTTATGGTTACAGCGCCCTCTGGTGCCGCGTTTCCAGCGGTGCCATTGGTTGTAAGCACGGCTGCATACAATTTACTCATCACAAAGCCAGTATCAAACGTGTACTGAAGCTTACTGGCTGCATCAGCCATAAGGATTGCCGTTGGCGTATCTGTGCCAACAACCGCTGTCCCTGATGTCCACATCTTTAGCCAGCAGTTTTCCGTATCATTGTTAGTGTTATCGATCTGAACGGCGAACACCCTAACCGGGGCAGCAAGGATGGTCTGGAGGGCGACTGCATCCCCCGAGTCAGCATCCTGAACCATCGTATAAACAGAATCCGCTGACTGAGCGAGAAGCGCTGTCTTATTTACAGCCATAGCTAACTGCCTTTCTCAAGCCGCTTGATACGACGTTCTATGCGACGACGCGCCGTCGCCGCCATCTTAGGACCACGCTTCTGAAGACGATCCTTCAGCCGATCCAGCCTCTTACCTCTTAGCTTCTCTGATCGCGCAGCCGCACGCCAGATACCAATGGCACCAAGCGCTACGAAGAAGACAACGATTCCGTCCAAGGCCTCAAGGAGTGGGTCCCCAAAGGGGATAGCATTGTCCAGGCGATAGCTAAGCTCGGCAGCGTAGGCGGCGTCTTGCTCGAATTGCCTGAGCCCCTCTACCTCCTCGGCCAAATCACCCAAGACATTGACAAGCATCAGCATCACAGGCCCTGTGTGCTTCTCCAGAGTACGAGCGGCGTCGGCCCGTTTCTTCATTCGGCTATCGCGTTTACTCATCAGCTTCCTCTGGCCCACGACATGGGCAATCAGACCAGTGCATATCGCATACTGTGCAGTAGTATCCCTTACACCCTGGACAAACTGTTAGCAGTTTATAGGGGTCATTCACTGCCGTCATCTTTCAGCTTGGGGGGTATCCACCCCTCCATGGTCTTCCCATCAACGAAGCCCTGGCTGACGCAGTAAGCAATGATCGCAGCGCAGGACAAGCGAAGCGCCTCGCCCATATCAACCTCTGCCGAGAGGTAAGACAGCAGGGGCGGAAGCACTGCTCCAGCAACCGCAAGGATTAGCTTTCTACTTTTCAACTTATCGGGAATCTTCATCACTCTTCTCCAATTGAACTGTCGTCGTCATCCATAGAGCTATCGTCATCATCCGAGAAGCCCTGCCACTGGATGAGAACAAGAGACATAAGTATAAATAGAGCTGACACCCCAGCTAGCCATCTAAGAAACGTTGGCCCTGGGTTGAGATACTGTTTGTTCATAACTACCACTCATCCAATAACGTATAGGTGAAACTATCCCAGCCTCGTTCAGACCTTTGCTTTCTACACACCTTCATGAACTCACGAAAGTGTAATGTTTCCTTGAAGACCTGACACCCTGCACTCCATACACCGATGGCATCACTCACCTGATCCCTCCTATACGGCGAAGAAGACGCTGCGTGAATGTTGATACCAAAGTATCCGCTCTGCTCGTCATGCCCGTAATCAACCTTCTCATCAAGGTTCCCGTCGCGCCACACACTCACCGGACCATTGCGCTGACACAGCGCCTCGTAGCGCGATTTACCATGCCTATCTATGCGGTAGGCCCCCTTGTATTGCCCTGGAATAAGTATGGCTGTACCGGCAGGGTTTAGCTGGTTGTCCCTGCTCATCAGGTAGTGGTGCCCAGGCTCAGTGGTGATAGGCCACCAAAGGTCGCGCCACTGACCACGTCCATCCTTAAACAAAACGTGAAGCGCGTCATCAAACGAGTTGGCGGTGCCGTGCTTCTTGCGGATGCCAACCACATTCAGATTGAAATTGCCGCCCGTGTAAGCGGTCATTCCAAGCGATTTAATGCGGGCCAGGATAGGGTGGTTCAGCGACACTGTGCCCCGGTCGCTTGGCAAATTGCTGCGATAGAGATCGCCTGCTCTGCCACGTCATCTCGAAGGGCTCTCTGCTCTACTACAATTGTTTCTAATTTGGCCCCTGTGACTGGGTGCGAGTCGAGCGACTCATGGTTATCCAGGTCTGCGACTACGGTTGCCACGTCCGAGCTACTGCCAAGCATCGTTTGGTACATAGCACCAAGGCCAAACAGGACGGGGATGCACCAGAGGGCAACCTTGATAAGAGTGGATGGGTCTAATCGGTTGGTCATAGCTACTCAATCGACTCAAAGATGGCCTCAAGGCCGTCCTCGTCTATGTCTGATGTGAAGAACCCAATCGGCCCCCAGCGCCACCCGTCCCACTGCTGCGCCCCAGAGTTCTTCATAGCCAAGCCCAGCGTTAGCCCATCGTGGCTGTGGTCTGAGGTGCCAGATATTTCCTGCCTACTGGCCCACTCAACGCCTACCCTGGCGGTGTAAATTGTAAAGTCGTGAGTGTCGGTCTGCCTCCAGCCAATGAAGTACCACGCATCAACCACCATAAATGATGCGCCGTTAATGCCAAGCTCTTGCGGGACGCTCATCCTAATCTTGCCAAGGCTGGCGGTGCCCTTGTAAAAACCTAGAGCGAGGTGCCCAGCTAAGTCGGCAGATGTTGAACTGCTGTCCCCGTCAAACTGAAATATGTTTCCGTAATTAGCGGAACCCCAATTAGCCCCAGCGTTCTTGAAGAACGCAAAGCCAGACTTCGCTCCAGTAGTTCGAGTAAGGCAATCAGCGAGTTCGGTCGATTGCGCGGTTCCTGAGTCGATGCCGACAAAGTTCGATGCGTCAGACTGAATCGACTCAATGGCAGAGGTCAGGGAATCTGTTGTTCCAATGTTGTCTTCAACTACGCGGAAATTACCAGTTGAGGCCACCACTGCGAGAAGGTCTGGATTGTCGTCTGGGCCAAGCTGCGTCATTGCCACGGCATCGTCGGAAAGATCCCCTGCCTCCTTTGCGTTTGGCGACCACCAAGCAGCTAGCGTTTCTATATCATTTATGTATGAGGCAAAGCTGTCGCCTGCCTCCTCTGCCGCAGTGGGTGGAATGATCCTTGTAACCGATTCCCCACCGGGAACACTGCGAGCAATCGCCTCACCTCCGGGGGCAACGCGAGCAATCGCCTCGCCCCCAGGAGAGAGCCTTGTGATGGTGTCTCCACCCGGTATCAGTCTCGTTATGCTCATACTCTTCTACGATATAGCCCGAACATACATTGTTACCGTGTAGGTAGTGTCGTCCACCGAGCCCTGTTGGGGGCCGATCTGGACCTGGGGCTGGGTAAAGAAAGCCATTGGCGCATCCAGCAGGTCTACATGGTCAGCCATGCCACCGTTGTTTGCTGTGGTGTTGTTGTATGTAGCGCTATATATCAGGTGCCCTGCCCCTGGCGCGCCAAGATAAATCTTCACCGGTATGGCGGTGTTCTGAGGATCGACGTTCGATGCCCTTACGCGAACCCCATGAAGGTATCCACGAGAAATCGCACCGCCTCCAGCCTGTAACGGGCCGGCGCTACTGGTTCCGGTGCCGGTAATGGGCGCAACGAAATCGTCTACGGGAATCCAGATCTCCCTAGTGTTGTAACTCATCTCTCATCTACTCCAATAGTTTCGTAAAAAATAGAATTGTGTACGTCTTGCTACCACCACCACCAGTGTCCTTGATTGTGAAATGTGGTGCATCAAATATGGGAACCGATGCAGTCCTTCGAGTTCCCGCGCTGGTCAGCATTACCAGGGCCTGGGTGTCTACGCTGAGATCAATCTCTGACTCGTGGTACAGGTAGGTGGCGGCAAGCTCCCCATATACCTTCACGGTTGCTGAGTGACCTGCGCCAGCGGAAGCATCAACAGAAAGCTGAAAGCCGTATAGCGCAGCAGCCTCTATTGAACCATCAGCCGTCTTTATTGGCGTGACGGCGGTAGTCGCTCCAGCACTGACAGAGGCGAAGCTGTCTCTTTGGGTAACGGCCCAGACCATCGCTTCCTCCTGCCCCTTGTCCAACTGTTAAGCGATACACAGCCGGTGGGTCTATGGGGTTTTAACCACCCTAACAGACAATCCCCTACTGAGGAGCCTGTTGCATTAACTGCTCAAGGCGACCCCTATCAATGGGCTCTCGCTCAACAGGCGTCCTCTTAACAGGCAACCTGCCGTAAGACGGCACCTCAAGCTCACCGTCCTTCGGGGGTATTCTCCTAACCGCGCGCTTGATGTCCACAAAAAATGTTTTGTCCTGAATCTTGATCTGCCTCTGAAGCTCCTCTAGAAACTCCCACTCGTAGTATTTCAACTGGTTCTCGAAGTCGAGAGAGTATGGGCGATTCCCTGTCAGGAACGCCATCGCCCTCTGCAATCCAGTGGCCGCATCTGCTGGGTCCTCGTACTCGGTCGCCCTTGATGTGAAGGTACTTTTTTGAAGCTTTAGCTGCTCTCCGATGATTCGATAACCAGGAAGCTTGGTCATTAGATAGAAGTTCTCAGGGTGCATAGCCCGATAGTCGTCCTTCCAACCAATGATCTTTTTATTCTTGTCAAAGACTGGCCGCTGCCCTGGCGAGGCAACCCACTTGCCTGTCTTTGAATCTTTCTTTACCGGGAAACCGGCAACCTTTTTAAGGAACGGGCTGGCATCCTTCAACTGCTTTACGTTGGAAAGCTCGTCCCAGCCCCTGCCGTAGTAAACAGATTTCTTGTCAGCGAAAAACTCAAAGAGGGTTAGCAGGTCTGGGCGTGCGCGCATCAGCAACCCCGCTGGCTTACCGTCTGACCACCTACCAAGCATCTCTATAAACGCCTGCTGAGGCAGGCCCTTCAGGGACCAAGCTGTTGCGGGGCCGGTCCTAATCATGATCTGCCAGCGGAGGTACTCTGGCATCGCCTGTATTTCCTCTTCGTTGAACTGCCCCTTGAAAATGCCGTTCAGGAAGTGACCAAAGACAGCCGCCTGCCTTGGCTTCTTAATCATCTGATGTATCTGGAACCGCATGTTTCCAGCGTCCCATGTGTAGAAGAAGAACAGGCGTCTGAACGTATGCTTCTCCACTGGGGTCAGGTGCGAGTAGTTTCGCAGCGCATCATCAACTGAAGCGGCAGCTTCCTCTAGCGTCTTCCCCGCACGAAGCTCTCCGACAGCCAATGTGATTCTGGCCTGCGTCTCAGCAGCCTGATTCAGTCCGGTCATCATCCTCATGTAGCTAGGCAGAGATAGGCCAGCTATCGCGGATGCTATAACGCCCGGCGCGCCGAAGACAGATCCGATAGCGCCAGCAGCGGTCATCCCGACAGCGCGCTCTCCAAAGTATTGAACCGACCTCTTGGCCCCCTTGGCGGTTCCCACATCAATCGCCTTGCGGAAGGCGTCCATCTCCTCAAACCAAACACGGTTCCAGCCCTGCTTAACAGCCTCTCCAGCCTTAGATAGGCCGCTCATTCCCTTGACGGCATCTGACGCAAACCCGTGAGAAAGGATCTCACCGAGAAGGGCTCCTGGATACTGGCCTATAAATCCACCGGCAGCGGCTCCGATTGGGCCAGCAAACGTCCCTCCAAGCGCAGCGCCGACGCCTGCTCCAGCGGCAGCGCCAGCTAGCTGTGGACTCGTCCTTCCTGGGCCGATTGCACCCATCTCCTCCAGGTACATTCTGCTCAACGGTGCTTCTGAGATGCCTGCGATATCGAACGCCTCTCGCCACTCGCCAACAGTCTTCCTGTAGTTGCCAATCGTTACATATGAATCAACGTGCTTCACGCCCACCTTCTTATGGAACATGATCTTGTCTGCCGGGGTTAGCTTGGAGAAGATCATCATCGCATCAGCGTGATTGGCTGGGTTGAACACCCCAGCGCCGAGCTTCTGAGCGATTGAGGCGTGGTTTCCGCTGACGTTCAGGGCGATGTGGGCGATGCTGGATATGGTCGCCATGCTCTTTGCTACTGCATGGAACCCATCAAGCCACCCCATCCACCAATTGCCAGCGGCCCAATCGGGCTTATTGATCCATCGAAGGTATTCAACATATGGGGTTGGGGCGTATGTGTACGGCATCCCCTTCATCGCCTCTATGTGAACAACATCTACACTGATTCCCCTCGCCCTCAGCGTAGAGGCCACCTCCTCTGGCGAGAGGTCCCTGAGCATCGTCATGATTGCGTCTTCGTAGGCCTGAAGCTCTTTGGGAAGCGGTATGCCAGTGGCTGACTGAACGCTGTCGTACTTGGAAAGGCGTGAGTACCCGAACTCCCTCGCCCTTATTTCGGCGGCAGCAACGGACAACCCCTCAACCATCTTTGCGATCTCCTCACCGACCGGAAACATTTCCCTGATGTCTCTGGCAAAGATGGCGTCAGCGGTTCTGCGATTCGTCTCCTTGATATAGCGTTCAGTTAGGATCTTAAAGTCGGGCTCAAAGAACTCATAGAGTTCGCTGCCTGTAAGGTTGTTACGGGACCAGGAAACAGCCCTCTCCCAGCCATCAACGGAAAACAGGCTCTCAAGCCTTCCCTCCAGCGCAGCCTGCTTTACAAGCTCTGGGTCCATACCGGAGAACGGGGCACCAGGGCCCCACGCAGGTCGGTCAAGCTCCATCGCATTGTGATAGAGATCCTCCTTAGAGATGATGTCTCTCTTTTGCTCATTGATGTCGTCCAAGACCGAAGCCTTTGTCCGCTGATGCTCAAAGAAACCCTTCTTTGTAGATGGCATGCCACCGCGAAGAAGCGCTGCCGTCTTGCCCCTCGCAATGTTTGTCCTTATGTGCGGTATATAGCTACCGATATTGGCCCTGGTCAGGAAGGCTTCTTTATCAAACGGTATTCTGGCCTTGGCCTCAGCCTCTACAATCTTCTTGGTTAGCGCCTTCCTTTCTGCGGGATCTCTGGAGAGTGTCCTTTCCGCCTTAAGGATGTCTATATCAGCAAGAATCAGGGGGTCCCTGCCGACGAGAATGCCAGCGTCGGTCATCTCCTTAAGCTGCTTCTCAAGCATGTCATCAAGAAGGCTTGCAGCCTTCAGCGCCTTCTCTATCTGCTCATCGGTGAACCCTTCTTTCGAGCCCACCTTTACGCGACCCCGCTTGAGCGTAATAAAAAGCTCCTCCTCACCAATCATCCCAAGCTCTTTAGCCAGAGCTTTGATTTGCGGCGGGGCATCCTTTGCCACCCCATACAGCTTTCTATTTTTCAGCAGTCGCTCGACCTTTCCCTTCGTAGCCCGATCAAGCCCGTCGTAGATCCGCATGGTTTCGTCATGCCTAAACGCCTCTAGAGCTATCTCCCTGCGAAGGGTTAGCTCGTCGCCATATGACCTAGCCCACTTCTTCGCGTTGAGAATGACATTCCACATTTCGCCAGGAGTGCGAAGGTCGTACCCCATCTCCTTCGCAGCACCCATGATCGCTTCCCTGGTTTCTGGCATGTTGTCCAGAATCTCGTCCATCTGCTTGCTGATTTGAGTAACAACAATCTTTGGATCTTTCGTTACATCAGGGATGTCGTGCTTGACCTTCGCCCTCGGGCCCATCTCTCTTCCTGGGGGTGCCATGGTATCTAGCGCCCGCTGAAGCTCGCTCTTTGCGTCAACTACCCGTATACCCCCCTCGGCCCTGCCAAGCATCTCGCCAAGAACCGTATCGGCCTCCTCACCATCTACGACCCGCCTTACCCTCTTGGCCTCCTTCCTGGCCCCAGTAAGTTCAGAACGAATGAACGTGTCTCGATCCTTAATCTGACCATCAATCCACGTGATTGCATCCCTGGCGCGCTGAACGGTTTCATCGGACGCCTGCGCTGGCTTGATTGCTGCGATGTCTGCCGCATCCTGGAGCAACGGGTCAGCGTCGTCCATCCCCCTTGATAGCCTTAGAACCTCTTCTTTTGCCCCCGCAATAGCCGATTCAAATCTACCTAGTGAGCTGGCCACCTCCTCACGACTCGACCCGACCAGGGCGGCATTGAGGTCTGTCATTGGAGCTGTTCTTCGTGGGTCCCCACGCCGATAAGCAGAATCAAGAAGGTCCCTTGTTGAGGCTCTCAGTCCGCTAACAATCTTGTTGACCTCTGTAAGGGGCACGTTTCTGTATGCGAAGTCTTGAATCTGCCCGCGTATTGGGGCCCACGCAGAATCGAATGTGTTAGCTGCCTCGGTCGCCTTTCTCGAGTTGAAGGATCTAAGATCCTTGATGCGGACCTCTCGCCTCGCCATGGCCGGGTGCCTACTAACGTAGTCCTTGGCCATGTGCTTAAGAAGCGATGGATACTTCTCGCTTACGAAGTCCATGCCCGACACCTTCTTGGGCGGCCTCACTCGAACGGTCACACCGGGTTGCCACGTTGCCTTTTGGACGGCACGCTCCAGTGCCTGCATGTTCTTGGCCTCAACCTTGCTGAACTTCCCAGGAGTCAGCCATCCAGGCTTTAGAGTTACCGTGTATGGGCCACCGCGAGTGCCCTCCATGCTCGCAACTCTTATATCGGCCTTAATGCCTCTTTCACCATGCGGTCTTGCAGTGGGTGGCGTGGGGGCTTTGGGCGGGAGTGGGAGTGGGAGCGTTTCCGCTACTTCCGCGCCACCAGCAGCCTTCCGCAATTCATCCCTGTGCTTAAGCCACTCTTGAGCAAGGCTGACCTTTTGATCGTGAAACCTCTTTCGCCCGCTCTCTAGCTTGTCAGCATGCTGTTTCTTGGTTAGCTCACCACCATCACGCTGGTTCTGAAGCCTGCCCTCGTAATTCTTTGCCCTCATTTCGAGAGACTTAATGTCTCCGAAGAAGTCATCGTAAGCCTGGGAGATCCCTGGCCCGCTATACATGCTTTTCTCTACCCCCTCGGCCCGAGATGGCCTTGGCCCTCTAACTGGGGCTGGGGTCATTACGTCCATGCCAGGGAAAATGGTAGATGTCTTGGTCGGTATTACGATGAAGCCATCGTCAGCCAGCTTCTCAGCGAGGGCCTTAAACATCCTCTTGTCAGACGAGAGCTTGGTAAGCCGAACAAACCCCCTACCTCTATTAAAGCCACCAACCCTGCTCGTGGCGTTGTGTCTCTTGTCCTTCCACCCCCTAAGGTTAAAGTCCTTAGCGATAGGGAGAACGATATTAAAGACATCATCAAGCTCTGGCGTTGGGCGTGGCACTGGAGCCCGACCAAGGATTTCCGCAACGCCGGGAGCAGCCGTATCCCACTCCACCAAAAGCTCTTCCCCGATTTGACCAGAGGCCCAGTTAGCTTCAAACCCCTTATCCCTAAGGGCCTTCTTGATCTTTACCGCGACATCCACTCCCCCCATGTTGGTTACATCAATGCGATTGCCCCGCCTCTTGTGAAAGGTTGGGATCGGTGAGTCACTGCTTTTTGCTACCTCTTTAATCGTCTCTAAAACGACAGAGCGAGTGTGGCGATCCCCCATCGCAGCACGGACTTCAGCAGCCTCGGCCCTCACACTGGCCTCCGAAGTCCCAGATGGGACCTCATCAACAGCGGGAGCGATGTCTTCGATTATCGGGGCTACATCGTCCGCAGCCTTCGGCACAGCGGGCGGAATCTCGGCAAGCTTTGCGTCTGCCTTGATGCTTGAGAGGGCGGCGCGCAGCCTGTGTTCGGTGAGAAGCTCATCAACCTCATCGGATCTAAGGCCAAGCCTTTCGGTCAGATCCTTCTTTAACTGGGCCCTTAACTCGGCCCTCGTCCTGAATGACTTATTGCCTAGCTCCGCTAGCGAGGGGGCCTTCCTGTGCCGACCAGAAGCCTGCCTCTTTATGGCATCAAGGGAGCGATTTGCCCTGGCAACCTTGTCCACATCCTTGGACACGAGATCGGCAAGAAGAGCATCTGCCTCATCCTCCGTCCTCCCTGCCGCCCCAGACAGGTCCCTAAGAGAGGCCTGTACCCTCATAAACGCAAAGGCTACAGACAGATCATCTGTTGCTGATCTGAGGATCACCAGTGAATCGTCAAGTTCTCTTACAAGCGGAGAGTGTTGACCGCGAAGGCTCTCTGGGTCCAGCAGCCTGTGGAAGACAGCCTCAAGATCCTTTGTAACCTTGATCTCCTTTGCTGGTTTTCCAGTTCGGGGAAGACCGGCCCTCACATGCCTTGGCGCATCTTCCCCAAAGAAGGCCCTTACCCTGCCCTTCTCTCTTCCTGTGATGACGTAGTAGACATCAAACAACCAGTCCTTTGCCTTCTGAAAGACCTCCCGGAGCGCCGACTGGTTCTTGAATCCGGGCGGCATTTCCCCGGTCTTCACCCACTTCACAAAGGCCCTGGCAAACGCCTCCTCTGCAAGCTCGCTCCATCGGCCAGTCTTCTCGTTGACCACCTTCTTATCTTTAAGCTCTCTCCTGACCCATGCTGCCGCCACCTCCATGTCCTGCTTAGGAAGGTCGCGACGGAAGATGTGGCCCAACTCCTCCATCAGGGCGGTGAAGGCTTCTGGCCCCTTCACATTCTCAAAGACACCAATGACTGCCTTGCCGTCTTCAAACTTGGTATAGGCGAGTGGGTCTAGCCCCTGCTCTGCGCGAGAGAACAAGATGCGTGGGTCTTTGGGGTCGAAGGTGCCTACGTTGCGGGTGGACTTAATCTGGGTGGGCTTGAAGGCGACGTAAGTGTCGCCAAGGAGGGGGCTTCTCCAAACTACTCCATCGTGTCCAAGCTCTTTGGCTCGTGGGATTAGCTCAGCCATCACCTTGGTGCTAAGTCGGTCGGGATCTCCAAAAGAGGCGGGGTTCCACTCCATCGGGTTCTCAATCTTTAGGTAGACCTCTAACCCCTTATACTCTGGAAGCCTATCTATCCTCCCCCTAGTCCCAATGTAGGTAGCCGAAGCCTTGTCGGTGACGAAGAAGTACGCCTCTCCGGCCAGAGTGTCTGGCTCGCCCAATCTCGTCCCAACAAACTCAGGAGAGAACGCCTCAAACTCTGCCATCGTCCCATGATAAACCCTCAACGGCTCGCCAGCCTCATCGACAACCTTTGAGTCACCGAACCAGCGCTGGAACTCTGGGGATCTGATCTGCTGCTGAGCCTTTATTACGGGGTCGCCGCCGACATACATGCTCCTCTGAAGGTCAGCGGTGGGAGCCTTTACGATGTCTTCGGTGATACGAAGAAGCTCGGTGAGGGCGTTTACCTCGTTCGACTTAATCCCCAGAAGCTCAGAAACAATTCGAACGAACTTAGTCCAGGCGCTCTCACCCTCGATCTTCATTCCAATGAGGAAGTCCTGGAACTTCTTATTCGTTAAGCCCCAAGCGAGAAGCTCGCTCGGAATGATCTCATCGGGACCACCAATCTTGTCGAGAAACCTGCTCTCAGGGCTTGTTAGCCAGAGGTCTATTTCAGCCTGACTGCCGCTGGTTGGGGCGGTGCCCTTGTCTAGGAATGAAGGCGGATGATCCTCCTTCAAATACTCATCAAGCATCTTTATCCTGTATTCACCTATATCCCCAAGAAGCTGACGAAGTTCAGCCCCGGCTACGTAAAGGGCGCTCCCCTTATTCTTGAGAAGCGTAGATAGCTCCAGACGATGAAGTGTCGCAGCATGAAGCAGCTCGTGGACGGCAGTCTCGACGGTAAGGCCACCATCTCCATATACGTCATCCCTAAGCCATACAGCCACCCTGCCCGTTGTCCTGTCTGCCGAAGCCTTCCCGATAGCGGTTCGACCGTCCAGAACCTCCCATGGTGCCCCGTCCCCGCCCCCCCTGCCAACGCGGACTGTCATGCTGGCGTCATCTAGGACCGGTATGATCAGCCTAAGAATGTGCTTGGATGCCTCGTCATCTGTGTTCTTGGCTAGCCATTTTGCTACCGATTGAGCGCCCTCAAGCTCGTCTATCTTCTTTCCAAAAGAGGCCCAATCAAGGCCAGTAATGCCGGTTTCCGTGTGCTTTACAGGCTCATCGTCCCAGCGGATTAGGCCCCTCGGCCCCTCTGGAGGAGGTGCCATGAGGCCTGTTATTGGCTTATCTCCCTTGGGGAAGGGGATTAGCTTTCCCTCTCCATGAACCCACAGAGACAGGTCATCTGCGCTACTAAACGCCATTGGCGATGCGTCGTATCCAGGGACTACGCTCCCATCAATGTTCATTGCGTAGCCAGCGTCCCTTAGCTCATCCATCGCGCCATGAAGGGGCTTCGGTATCTCGCTCAGATCAAAGCCCATCGACTCGCCGCCAAGCTGAGCGCCAATCACACGCCCCTCTTCATCGACAATCGCGTATGTGTTCGCCTCCCAATCCTTAAGGCGTCCAGAGTCGTCAAATATATCGAGCTGGGCTGCGGGCCATTCCTCCTTCGGAGCCATTTCTATCCGCTTTATTATGTGACCTATCGACAGCTTCGGGATTCCGTGCGAACCCGGAATCTTTGGCTCCCACGAATTGCCATATAGCCCCCACTCGGTATTTGGGTCGGCAGCTATGCCGTACTTCGGCTTTCGCCGTGATCCGCGAACTGGAGCTTCGCGAAGAATCTCTCCAGCCTTGATCTCATCGCCAGCACGATTGACTAGCTTGTACTGCTTCTGAGCAAGCTCGATTATCTGATTGGCGATGTGACGATGCGACGTCGTGAGCGACCCAAGGTTTGACGTGTGCCTCTTTGATTCCTCAAGAAGCATGTCCCATCTCTTACCCAGCCTCTTTAGCGGGTCTGGGCCACCACCCTCAGTCCTTACGGCAACTCCAAACCTTTTCTTGATGGCAGCTAGGTCGGCATCAATGACATCCCTTGCCTTTGTGATCTCATCCATCTGAGACTCAATTTTGCCAAGCTCATCTCCCAGCTTGTTTGCCTCGTCAAGTCGCAGGGTCCGAGCCGCCTCGTAGAAATCAACGACCTTCCCCGTCTCCCTGTGGGAGAACAGCACGTTCCTGCCGAACTCCTTCACCATTTCCGGGTTCACACCAGCCTGTAACGGGAACTCGTTGCGGTAGGTATGCGCGTACCAAGCGTTCGCCATGTCTTCGGGAAGCCTGTGCCACTCGGCCCAGGTCCTTGCCCGCATGTCGTTGAAGTCCATCCAGACTTCGCTTAGTTCAATCTGCTTTCCGGTTTTTGGATCTCTTACATCTCCAATGACCCTGCTTACCTGATCCCAGATATCATCACGAAGCTTCGACCAGTCCTCCTTGGTCCCTTCTGGCAGAATCCGGTCACGACGGTATCCCTCAAAGACCCTGTTGATGTCAGCGCCCTCTCCTCCAGAGATCATCTCGTCAATGGACTTTGTCTGCTCAATCCTAAAGTCATTGATCCTTGATATGGCTTCCTCAAAGGTGTCTGCGCTAGTCCACACCCTGTTCTTAATCAGGTCTGCAAACTCCTGACGCCAACCCATCAACTCACGGATCTGAGTCCTTACGGGAACCATGTCGTTAAGGACGCGTACCTCTGACTCTCTGGCGAAGATGTCGGCAAGCGTGTTCTTCATGGACTTGCGAAGATCAAACATCCCGCGACGGATGGTCTGCCACGCCTCCTTCCTGGTGGACCTCTTTGACAGATAACTCTCCTCTGCGGATCTAGCGGCCTCCATCCAGTTGTCCAGGAATCCATGCTCGGCAGCGATTGCCTCCATCTCGGAGCGGAACTGAGGGGGAAGCTCTGCGAAATCTCCGTCCACTGCCTTTTGATAAAGCTGATCTATTCTGTCAAGAGATGACATCTTCTCGATTACGCCAGCGGTTGCTGGATCGTGGCGTCCAAGCTCCTTGAAAAGGACTGCGAGCCTGAGGGTTTCATCGTCCGCGCCAAGCCGCTTAACCTTGTCGTAAAAGTTAGAAGCATCCTGGGCGCTCAGAGTCGCCTTTCTATGGCGATAAACCTCCATCATTTCAGCGTTTCTAAAGGCCGCTTGATGCAGAACCCCGTGCCTAGCAACACCCTTCGGGGCGTATGTCGCCCACTTAAGCTGAGATGGCTGATCCCCCATCTCCGACAGCTTCGCCATAGTTGCATCAATCTCTGGCGTTCTCTCTATCCTCCCCTCGCGTATGCCTCGCTCAAGGTCAACCAAGACGGAGCGGTTCACATCCCCAACAGCGCGCTTGGACGCCATTGGCTGAGCCTTCTCAAGCATGATGATTGATTCAGCGGTCCTCCGCATCGACTCAAGGTATGGATACCTTTTCATCAACCCCAGGACCATCTTTGTCCTGACGTTATCCATGCTGTGAAGCATCCTGTTTCGCTTGAACGCCTGCTCCGCAGTTTCCTTGCCGAACCGAACCGGAGTCTCCCACTTAACAGAGCCAGCCCAGACGTTGTCCATCGTCTTAACGTCTACGCCCTTGTACTGGACGTTGATCTCTTTAGGAACCTGCTTGCGGCGAATGGACTCGTTTACGATTTCCGCCCAGGCTTCTTCTGCGCGATAGGTTTCCATCGCCGCCTGCTCTGTTATCTCGTCCTTAGTCAGGGCATCCTCTATGTCTAGGCCCTCTTTCCCTGGGGACGTGTCGATCCTTCCCGGCCTCCTGGATGGAAGCTTCGAGCCAGCAGCCTCAAGAATGTCGTCTACGACGTGACCCATCATTGGGTTTTTAAGCTGGCTCAGTATGCGCGGAGCCTCAACGCCGTAGAAGTTGGGCATTTCGTGCTGGAATGCCACATTCGCTGCGTCAATCTGCTCCTTGCCGTAACTGCTCCTTGCTCCATCCAAATGCCTTGGGTAAGCATCAGCGGCCTCCTCTGGGGTTAGGTTCCCAGCCCTCACCTGCTTCTGAAGATTGGCCCTCACCTCCTTCTCAAGAAGCTCATCAATAAGACCTGCGCCATACTTTGTGTTTCTAACCCCAGCCAAAGAGGCAATCTTTGGGGCCTTCAAAAATATAAGCGGGTCAAACATGACCTGACCGATTAGGCCTATGAACTCGTGACCACCCACGCTGCCTTCAGCAGCAGCTTCCTCACGAGCATTCATATACTCTTTCCAGCCGACCCCCTCCTCCCACTCGTGCTTAGCCCAGTTTGGCGTTATTTCCGCCATTATCCCACCGAGCCCAAAGCCGAGATCGGATAGCGAGTCTGCTCCAAACTGAAAGAGGTTGCTGGCCTCAGCGTCAATCGCAGCAAGGCGCTCCTTGCCCGTTCCGCCAAAGTCCTTGCCGCCGATCCACCTCTCACTTATCTCGTCTCCGAGCTTGTTTACCGGGAGCCAGGACATGCTTCTAAGGATCAGGTGCGCGTTTTTGTAAGTCCGCTCCCCGTCCGAATCAATTCCGTGAATGCCGCCGTCAGCCTTCTTGTACTGGTCTGAGAACCTGTCCCACCAGTCGGAGGGGCTATGCACATCTACAAATCCCTGAGCAATCTCCTTCCTTCGATCCTCTGCGGTTGTATTTATCAGGGCTCGCACCCAGCGACCAGATACGTTGTCTAGCCACTGAGCCCCTGTGGCGATGCTGTTTAGGGCAAACTTGCCAGCGCCAGCAAGACCCCAGTCAGTTTTTCCAGTCGCCCTCTTTAGGGCTGCTGGCATCCATTCATTGGTAAACCCCTGAAGGATATCGATTCGCTCTTCGTTGCTGTCGGCCCGGTTGTAGCGCTTGGCGACTTCCCTGCGCTTCTCGTAATACTCAGGGCTGTTTAGCGCCGGATGGATGGATTCAATCTCCTGCATCGACGGCTCAAGAGACATTTGCCTTGGCATGCGCCTGGAGGCTTCCTCCTCAGACAGCCTTGATAGAGCGCCCGGTTCCACATGAACCATCGGCGGCTCGTCCTCTGTATCGAGGGCGCGTGGGGTAAATCCGCTAAAGTCAAAGAGGCCTTCGTGCTGCTTCGGCGCACCAGCATTGATATCCTCTAGGGCTTTAGAACGAACATCTTGAACCAGATCGCCTCCGGGAAACGGATCTGGCGCTATCGGCTCTGACTTGGGCGAAAAGCCCGAGAAGTCGAACAGCGGCTCTGCCTGCTCATTTGTAGCCATCTTGGGATGTCATTGAGGCCGGTGAAGGTGCTTCGCATCCTTCCAGGCCTCCGCTAGGTCTTCGTAGGGGTGATCTGCCACATATTCGGATATCTCATCCTCAATCGCAGGACCGGTTTCATCGTCCCTGTAATGCTTTAAGTATGTGCTAAGCATATCGTTGTATCTCTTCCTGACTCGTTCAGGCGTTACGTCAGTACCTGTGACATTTCTGCTAGGCCTATACTTATCTCCAAACACATCCTCCGCTGATTGGCTAGTCCCCTGATAGGCTCCGCCGCCAAGCTCTGCATCGGATGGAACGATCATTGGATCTCGCTCGGCACCACCCTCCCCGGCGACGTCATAAAAGCCAGCCACATATTCTTTAACACCGGCTGCGTTCCACGCATCATCGGTAAACTCAATGTTCTTTTTAGCATCTTCCAGATACGCGTCCTTGCTAAGCCCAGTTCGCTTGGCGCTGCTCGCAGTTGATCGAAGTATTCTGTCGAACGCTGCCTGCTTATCCCTGTCTTGCTCGCCCCACCACTGTTCAAATGTAGTGAAGTCCACTACAGCCTCTGCTGGCTCCTCTGCTGCGCGTTTGTTCCAGGCACCATGCCTGCCGAACGCACCAAGGCTAGCCGAGGCCTGCGCCCCGAAGCCCTGCTGCTTCATGAACTGAGTGGCCTTCTCCATGTTCATTTTTTTGTCCCATGCGTGCTGAGCGGCATTCATCGCAGTGGGGAATCGAACATCTCTCTGGTTAGACGCTGCGTAATACTCCTGAAGCTTGTTCTCAACCCTCCTTCGGGCGAGAATCAGTGCCTCCCACTCGTCTGGGAAAAGCTGTCTACCGTCTGGGCCTTCCTGCAATTTCTCATACTTCTCAACCTCACCCCTAAGATCCTCAAGCTCCGCCTGGAGTTGTTTGGTTGTGGCTGGAGAAGGCTGTCCGGTGCCGGTGCCTGTGGGCGTTCCTGTGCCCTTCTGGTGCAGACCCGTGTACTCATTGATGACCTTTGTGACCTGATTCGCTCTAGTCTTTGCGAGGGCTAGCTCGTGACTAAACTTGGGATCGGTTTCTATATCGGCCAGAGCTTGAGTGACTTCAGCATCACTAAGCTTTGCAAGCTCCTTGGCGAGCGCATCGGCGTTGTCGCCAGGATACCTAACGCCAGCTAACCTAGCCTTTATGGTCATTATCCTTCCCGCGAGCCCAAGCTCGGCCTGCTGCTCGCGCTTAGCGGTCAGATCCTTTCGATATATTTTAGCTAGTTTTCTACTGTAGGTTCTTACCTCTGAGCCAAGGCCCTTGAGGTCCTCTGCGGTTACGCTTGGATCTACTCCAATTACGTTAAGAGCCTCCCTGGCCGTTGGGTGATCAGTCTTAAGCAGACTGCCTATGTAGCTCACCATAGATGGATCAAGTATGTAGTCAGCCGGTAGGCCAATCCGTGTGGCCGGGTTCTCCAGCCCCATGTCTGGCTTAAATCTCATCGCCTCCTCAAGCTGACTGGTTGCCACGCCAACCTGGGACCTGAGGCCCTGCCTCTCGGACAAAAGGGCCTTAAGCTCAACAGAGTCGTCCGTGCCAAGCCTGCCCTTCCTTAACTCTGCCTTCTCCTGAAGCGCCTTAATCCTGGCCTCTGCCCGCTCAATAGATCCGCCTTCGCCGGTTAGAGAGTTAAGCGCAGCCTCTAGATCACCCATCTTTGCGCGCTGATCTTCTGCGGCACTGTATCGAGAGGGCAGATCAAGATCGCTTTTGGTGGCCCTAGATATAGATTTGTAGTGGCTAGGGCTCTCGCCTTCGGTGATTTCTTCTCGGCTTTGCGGCCAAGTGCCAGCTACTCCACCCGGCCTATACTCTATCTGAGCCCTTTGATTCAGTTCATTGGCAAGCCTTCTTAGTTCGCCAACATTAGCAGCCCCAGACGTCGTGTCGGCGGGTCTAGCAGCACCGCCGCCACCACCGGTTCCCCTGGCTGGTGTGTCAGACGTGGCAAACTCCTTAAAGATTGCATCAAGCTCACTTCCGCCGTAACCAAGCTTCTTCGCAATAACTGCCGCCACCTCGGCGCGCTTAAGCTTAACGTCCTGACGCCTGTCGTATTCCTTCTGCCCCCTTGTCGATAGAGACTGTGCAATAAGGAGTGCCCTTGGGACATCGCCAACGGCCTGAAGGGTGTTCTTGAACGGATCAGATCCGCCCGACATCGCCCCTGCCAGGGTCGGTCCGAATATAGATCCTGTTGGTATTGATGCCATTTATGCTGACCCAAAAAGGAAGCTAGAGTCTGACTCGCCTTCAGCGGGACCATATGCCCCCATCAGCGCCCGCTGGTTGGAGCCGCCAGTGCGAAAGGTGGCACCCTCGTAAGTGGGCGTTCCTGGGGCTGCTCTGAACGATCCTGGCGTAGCGCTCCTTCCCGCAAACCTCCCAAGACCCTCACGCATGGTGCCAAGCATGTCGGCCTCTGCTGCCAGCCCAGCGGCACCACCAACCGCAGTAGATGCGGCTGCGGTTATACCGCCGATAATCGCAGCAAGCGGTGCTGTGATAATGGCCTGAGGACCAGTGCTTGCTGCTGCCAGAGCAAGGGAAATACCGCTTCCAATCAGAGTTCCTGCGGTTGCACCACCCGTTCTAGCCAAGCCCGCCCTTGTGGTTCCTCCAGTTTGGTAAGCATGCTTCAGGCCCTCAATGCGTCCCATTCGACCGGGTCGATCAAACCCGCTGATTGCAGCCTGCCTAGCTGCCTCTAGCCCAGCGCTTTTAGACAGACTCCCCAGACCCTTGGTTGTGGTCTTGCCCATTTGCTGACCAAGGCTGGTTCCGGCGAGGCCAAGCCTACTAGCCATTTGGCCGGTTCTCTGACCCGCCGCCCCCGCTGCCTGACTGGAAAGCTCCCTGAATCTCTCATCAGCCCTTTCAACGGCTTGCTGCTCCTCGGGCTTAATGAAGAAGTCGTAGATGTCCTGCTGCGTAAAGTTAAGACGGCCTTGATAGGCTTCTTTATTGAGCCAGTCCATGAGATCGTCTTTGCTACTGATCGCAAACTGCATCTCCGAATCTGGGGTTGCTCCCTCGCCATATACCGATGGATCGGCCCTTGGGGCCCACCCCTGATCCATATACTGCTGAAGCTCTCGCAGTCCTACTGTTTCCTGAACAGCCATTATCTACTCCCTGTGCGATAGAGCCCACCACCAACGCCTGCACCGGACAGCCCGGATAGCGGGGAAAGTCCGCCGCCCCTGGCCCTTCTAGCATCATTCAGCGCCAGCTTGATCTGTTCATCATCCAGGCCCTGTCGCCTGCCCTCCGCGATTATCTGCTCGTCGGATGGGATTTGAGATGGCGAGATGCTTCCAGTGCCGTCCTGGTTTAGCTTCATCCCAAGGCCCTGGCCCTGTAGCGCGGCCTGAGCTTCTTCCGGGCTTTTCGCCTGCCTAAGGCTGGTTTCAACAGGCGAGGCGGGTTGTTCCGCTTCTCGCCCAGGAACCCTATCAAGCGCTCTTTCGGGATTAAAGATCGGGTCCAGTCGCCTCATCCTCCCGAGGTCCTCACGACTCAGACCGCCCTCTAGCTCCTCTCTGGCAAGCCATGGGTAATGGATTCCTCTAGCCGGATCATTCTTTATGTCGATCCACCTTTGCAACAGCTCCGGGTTCGCTGCCATGGCTCGCGCTTCCTCCGCCGAAAGGTTAGCCAGCCCACCGACCAGCCCACCGGCCGCTGGCACCCCCTCATACCATGGAGTGCCAGCCTCCTTGCGAGCCATTCGCTCTTTCATCTCTTGATGAATTGCTGGGCCAAAGCCGCCAATTCGAGCCCCTGTAGGGTCAGTGTAGACGGTTGAACCACCACCACCAACCAGCGCGCGCGTTGGGTCCTGGTTTCGCTTAATCGACAACTCAGCCAGCTTCTTCTGCTCTTCGTCAACAAGCTGGTCGATGCCCTTGCCGGTTGCTTCCCGCGCCTTTTCATCAAGAGAGCCCATTACAACAGCAATGTCAGGCACCATCTGAAGTAGCTTTGTGCCAGCGCCCCACCGCATTCTCTCTAGGGCGTCTTCAAAGCCAATGTCTTCAGCCCTGGCCCTCGTGCGTTGGTCTGCTGCTGCCGCTATGTTTGCAGACTCAGCACCAGACTGAGCCGATGCAATGGATGAGGCAAGGCCGGTTGCAATGTTCTGCCGAGCCCTGTTTCTGCCAGCGATTTCCTCGCCATAGATAATGTTGCCAGAGGCCATGGGCGATCTATCAAGCTGGCTTAGCGCCTGGGCGTATTTAATCTGTGCTGGGGCTATCTGCGAAGATGCCTTGCGGCGGAAGTATTCTTCCGTAATCGGGTCGCCAAACAGGTTCTGATCCTCAAACGCCATGATGGTTCCTGGTTAAATATAGATTGCTGTTACAGAGGTATTAGGCGGTCCACCCTTAATGTGGTTAAGCATCCACTTGTCGTTGACCGTGCCAACGAGGGTTCGATAGGTATTAAACGTCATAGTCACCTTAAACGTGTGTAGGCCAGCCTCTACTGTACTAGCCGCTACACCCCAAAAGCTACCGTCAAAGCCCCTTCTTGAGAACGAGTTCTTATTTGTAGACGCAGTTGGGTTTATCGCATAGCGACATCTTGTATTTCGGCTAGATAGAGAACTTAAGGCGACACCATCCAGATAGCCTGTGAGGATAACTTCAAAAATGGCCTCAGAGTGTCCGTTTGTTGTTTGCTGAAAATAATTACCCTCCCTGGCCTGCCAGAAGTGGATCGATGACTCCATGATTAAGCGATTGGCTGGAACCGCCCTCCTCAGGTAGAAGTTGATCGATGAGCCAGGAATGTCGTACACCTTTCCCTGTGTTACTGGATCGGTAAACGCGGACGATGTCGGCCCAGACGTAGCTCCCTTACTCCAAAGGAGATATGTGTTGTATCCGGTGTAGTTGTTTCTCCACACCTTCGAGGTCGTGCCTGAGCTGAACTTTGTTGCAGGGATGGATCTGTTATTCCGTATATTGGAGTGACCGCTTTGGTGGTCGCCAATCCCTCCAGACCACGAGGCGAGATCATCAAACGCACCATCAATAACTGAAGCAGAGAATGGATCGTTGTGCGTGATTAGAGGTGGGTTCCAGGCTGTCATTACACCCTCACCGATATGACTTCTAGATGCGCTTGCTGAACCTCAACGTCTGCCGCAGTGGTGGTCGCGGTGTCGGCCCTTACCTCGATGAGGTGATCCGTTTCAGTAGCCTCAAACATATAGAAAAGCTTTATTGATTTATGCTCTAGCGCACCGATTTCCAGGTCTACCCACGACTCCCTTAGGCCGTCTACGTAGATAGCGGGTCTTAAGATTGCGTTGTTCGCAGAGTGAGTAGCGCTGACCTGGATTCGCGCGTAAACGATTACTGGGCCACCAATGTATGTTGCGGTTTTAACCGGGGCAGCAGTAAGCGGAACTATCAGTGGGTTTGAGTTAATCGCGGCAGTGGTCAAAGCTACAAGCTGGGTATGGTTTGCCACTATCTTCCATGATTCAGAATAAATACCAAGCTCGCCTATGTGCCTTAGCTCGATAGAGGAGTCTTCTATTCGGTCGGCGTCTATGTCTTTTGCGGTTGCCGCTATAGCCGCAAGGTTGCCGACGACAGAGCTACGAGAGGTCCTCGTTCCCGGCTCTATAAGATAAGGAAAGTCTATCATCGGATAAATCCAATAACGCCGATTGATATGTTTGTGATGCTCGGCATATTTGTGTCATCGACGCGCGGCCTAAAGGATGGTGTCACATGCCATGTTCCGGGCTCCAGGAACTGTGTGGCCCTGACTGAAATTGGAAGCCTGTTGGTTGTTCCTCCAGCCTTGCATTCGGTGCTAAAGCTTGCGTTCGTGCCACCGGCCGCAGAGCCATTTAGTCTTATAATTGCGTCTATCTTTAGCGGCCCACTGTGGGCTACCGCCCTTGTCGCTGTCGCCTGGAGAAAGAAGTGGTATTTCGCGGACACCCTTGACGTAAACCTAAGATCAAACCCAGAGCTATCCACGTCATTGAACTTTATGTTGGTTAGGTCTGAGCCAGACATCGACCCGGCCGTAGAGTATAGGAGGTTCTGCTGTGGAGAGTCCTCGTCGTAGCAGACGAATGGCCCCCGCTGCATGTCAAACGCATCCGCTGGATTGGGCGGAATTGCAACAGAATAGTTGATGGAGTATGGGGCAATATTGTTTTGATCTATTGAGGACATGGCGCTGGCTACTCGATAGAACTCCTCCATCAGGTTGTCGGCGTCAGCGACAGCGCCAGCGGTGAATACGTTCTTCTGGACGTAGTAGGTCATTGCTGTTCCAGAGTGGCGACATATTCCTCAAGCTCAGATGGCGCAGCGCCCTCAAGCGATATAGCCGCCCTGAGCAGAGATCCACGGTCCTCAAAGTCGCCAATCGGAGCGCCGCCGACCTCGCGAAGCGCCTTGTTCACGGTTCCGGCAAAGTCCATTTGAAGCCTGAGGTCCGGTATTCCCAGATCAAGCTCGTGTACCGCTGCGGCGATCCTTTTCGTCAGCCTACTCATGGTCCGTACCCTCTCCCCGTATACCATGGTCCTTCATGTGGAGGAGGAAGCCAACGATTCTCCAGCCAGCGTCACCACCACCATCAAACGATAGCTTAAGAGACTTTGCCGTTATGTTTTCGCCAGACTGATCAGACCCAGTGTTAACCAACTGACTCTTTGGCCTCGCAATACCGCTTAGATGATCAAGCGGGTCGAGCGGATCAGTAACCCTTATGTTTATCTTTTTGCATCGAACTCTTTTCTCGTCCCAGAGCTTCTTCGGGATGCTGGCTGTGTCGTGAAAGTCTTTCCACAGAAGCGGCCCGGTCTGCCCCCCAATAGAGTTGAGCTTTGCATCGTTCCACAGCAGCGCGTCTTGGTCTGCCGGGGTTAGGTAGTCCTCCCCAATGATATTCCTGTCCCAGTCCGTAAACCACTTTACATAGATCCTGTTGTCAAAATCCTCTGTATTAAGAGCCTTACTGCCGACCTGATACCCTCCGGTCTGGACATAGAAGACATCTACCCTGTAGAAAGTCTTGTCTGACTGAGGCGAGCTTCCGTAGAGCCATCTCGTCTCAAAGCTCCTTCTCATTGAAACCTTTGATAGCGGCGGAAAATGTGCAACGACCGTGTTCCCATCTCCAGAAATTGATGGAGTGAATGTCCCTCCTGGGTTGTTGAAGTAATATATGGCCGATCCAGCGCCCCACACGCCAAGATCATTAACCCCAGGATTCGTGCCGCCACTATTCTCTATCCAGTTTTCTGGCGTGACAGGCCCATGCTCAACGTGCGAGCTATAGCCAACCAACATCATATCTTTGTACCGAGCGGCAGCGGTTACGACCGCCTCCACCCTTGACAGGGCCCCGTTGTCTACATGAATGGCCCAGACCTCGTTGTTGAACGACTTCGGTCCAGAGGCAATGCTGAAGTAGACGCGGCGATTGGGTGGGTCCACCCAGGCTATGCTGTTCTTCAGTGTGTCACTCGGAATCTTCCTTACTATCTCTGAGATATCTTTTGATATAGGGACAACCTTTGTCCCATCGAATGCGTTGATGCCTTGCCTTGAGACAAAGTAGACCTTGCCCTCAAACCCTACGGCGGCGCGATCTGACACAGCGCCAATATTGCTGCTCATCGGGGTAAGTATTGGGACCCCGTTTTTATCCTGCGTGAGCATGAATGTGCTGCTCTCCTTGAAGACAAGGACGAAGTCTGACGAAAGGGAGAAGCCCGTAATCCTGTCGGCGGCGTTTGTTCCGATGAGTAGAAAGTTGTCTACCGGAACCGCCTCTTTCCCGCCCTTGTCCTTTGAGTACCAGAGCGCAGTGGGGTTCTCAGTGTTCCCCGAGTAGTACGTTCTTCCGCGAAAATAGAAGGCAAACCTGCAAAGTGGAGGTGGGCCATTTGATAGTGGGTCAGGCGATTTATCGCTAAGCGGGGCCTCTGGGTCTATGCCGTCTAGATATGTGTCTCCATCAGTCCCAGGTAGATAGCGGATTAGATAGTATGTAATTAAGTCCAGGCTTCGATACAGGTTTCTACCGATGATGTCGTCCTGCGGGGCTGGACCCTCAAGCCCAGCAACCATCACCATATACCTGTGCTTCTCGCCTACGTTGTCGTCATTTACAGCGTTTGATGCTGACGAAAGCTCACTCTCCTGCCCGAACTCACTTACCCACGATACCTTGTACTTATACGTCACCTTCGTGGTGGTTTTTGTCATCGCATGACCCGACCAGAGCAGCCCAACCCTCTGCTCTGAGATCGATATTTCGGTAGCCCCGTCCTCCTCGCCCAGGATCGTTGGGGCCTCTGGAGCCCCAGCTATGCCGAGCGGGGTGGCCTTCTCCCCGTCCCACTTCATGTTGGGATCTCGGCCGTTTAGAATTAAAAGGTTATTCGCCACCTGAAGGAATCTAGTGGCCTCAGAGAGGTTCTTTGGGATGTGCCTGTTCGTTAGAATGTGTGTGATTGACTCACCCTGAACTAGCGATATTTTCCCATCACACTCAATCAAGATGTCTGTTCTGCCCTCGTTCGTGAACGTACCAATAGAGGTAATCATTCTTGGGAACTGCATCTTTGCGTAGTGAACCGGGCTCCCAAACTTAACCGGCACCTTCTTCCAGGCGCGAACCAAGGGACGAATGCCTTCGGCGCTAACCACCTCACCCTTCAGGCTGAAGTAGACCCCACGATTGTCTGAGGACGTACCCTTCTCTTGCCAGACCCTGGTATCAATTCCAGTAACCTGAGACGGATCAAACGCCTGTACTGAGCCGCGAGCCTTGGTCATGTCCCTGACGGCCTGAAGGCCCCGTACCACCAAGTAGGCTTGCCGCGAGCCTTTCTTACGCCCCCAAAGACAACGCGCCTCTGCTGGTTCATTCTGTCGCTTTGAATCATCCTGGCGATGCCCATCTCGTATCGCTGCCGAGCGTGACCGGACCTCCCCTGCTCATCGCTAGCCTCAAGCATCAGGGCCTCAGCCCCGTCGAGAATGATTCCATGATACTGAGCGTCGAACAGCGGCCTATCGTTGTCATCGCCCATGCGCTTTGCCTCGACCTGGGTAATGGCACTGATTGTGTATTCCCCGTCTGGAACTGGATAAAGCTGCATGAACATCGTAGAGGAGCTAGCTGGGCCTCTTGTCGAAAGCTCCGTGTCCCTCCTGCATATCTGCTGGATTGTTGGGCCAGCCCCAAACCCAACTAGGTATGGAACGCTGTCGTTCGTCTTGCTTCTGTACCACTTTATCCCGAGGTCCTCGCGTAGCGCAGAGGGAGTGGTGGTTATGCTCACCGGTATTGTGTCGTGGGTTGCGTCTGTTATCTCTACCGTTGCTCCTGCGCTAAGAGCCGATTCAGCGCCAGTGGTTTCGTCAAACTGTGTCCACCAAAAAGTGTAGCTGCCAATCGATAGCTCTCCATTTCCTGCCTGTGGAACGCCAGTGTTAACTGCATAGGCGGGAGCCGGTATTGGGTCTTTATGAATAACTGAAAAGCTTGACGGCCTTCCCTCAACATCTCGACCAAGGTGAATCATGTTGATTGGGCCCACTGCGCCCATGCCAAGCGGGGTTCCGTAGCTTGTAGATCCGCCGTCGAACATCGCAGTTTCCACAACCGTCACAGTGCCGACCGGAAGGGCTATCTCGTTGTAGAGAACCTTGATGTAGTGGATTGCCGTAGCGAGCGGCGTTCCCGTCTGCACAGTGCATCTAAGCGGACGATCCAGCGTGAACTCAATGGCCGTCGTTGGCGCTGGAGAGCTTGGGTTTGCGATGTTTATAACTCTGTAGAAGTCATCGTCAATTCTGACCATCTTCCCAAGCGTGTTTGCCGGGATGGTGGGTGTCCCGACGCCAGGGCTAACGGCGTCCTGAACCTGAATTACGATGTTGCCGTTCTGGGTTCCGAGGACCTGTATTCCCACGGCGGGGGTAGCCCCCACGGCAGCAGCCGAGACAAACGGCGCAGTGGTTGCGTATGAGTATTCTCGACGCAGCCACCCCCACTTACGCCTGGAGCAGATGTCCAGGTAGGACTGGTTCAGCTTGCGGTCAAGCTTGGCGTCCGATTGGGAGTAATCCTCCCGCCGCTCTTGGAGAGCCGTTCTGAGTTCCGAAAGGTTCACGAACGACCCTCCAAGTTGGACGGGGGATTAACTAAGCCTTGCGGCGGTAACGGATCATGACCTTAAGGGCGGTCAGGGTGTTGCCACCGCTTCTGGTCAGCGTTATTGACATTCCTCGACCCTGTGGAATCAATTGATTCTGGTCAGGGGTAGAGGTAGCAGGGACATGGTTAGTCACTGCGACCCAGCCTGGGACGGCAAACATTGTTGCTGGCGTGGGAGCAACAGGCCCGCCAGTGGCGTTCTTGTAATCAGCTTGCAGGGTCCATCCGGTAGTGGCAGATCCCTCAGACAAGAGGGTGATTGCCTCTATGTAAATGTCTGAGTCTGTTGCGCCAAGGACGAACAGATCAGTGGCTGTGGCGCTAGTGTCTCCAATGTCAACAACGACCTCGTTGTAAATAGAGTACCCGTGAGGAGCGTAGTCCTTCGAAACGCGACTAACGTGTGGGGCTAGAGAAGCCATTCTTAATTCTCCTAGCTGTGATTGCCAGGGAGCCGAAGCCCCCTGGCTCACACGTTAATCGTTAGCCCCAGGTGGTGAGGCCGTTAAAGAAAACAGTCTGAAGGCCAGTGCCAGCAGTATGAGCAATTCCGCAGA
>Ga0208316_1000371_pt1 | contig 41267 bp, 54 predicted proteins | sample MalvireepMed_231_FD_184240 | JGI IMG/M metagenome (GOLD analysis project Ga0208316, IMG submission 184240) | Marine viral communities from the Global Malaspina Expedition - Malaspina viral metaG DeepMed_231 (SPAdes) (version 2) | ecosystem: Environmental > Aquatic > Marine > Oceanic | place... | reverse complement strand
CCTTCGCACCGCGCAGTGTGCAGATTTGCGGATCTCGTTCTGCGAGATAGTTTACTCTCTGCTGTATCTTCTCGTCCAGCTCTTCGACTGTGGGTAACTTGTTCATGCTGCCTCCCCCGCAGCTATTCGTGCTGCTCGATTCTTATACCCTTGCCCCTTCGCAGATTTATCTGACCTATAGATTGGGTCCCACCTTGCAATCTTTTCCCTCAACGCCTTTTCCGCATCTATTTTTGATGATGCATTAGCGTGATCCCACCACGCTTGAGGGTTCGCAACTGGATGAGCCAAAATCTCTATTTCTTGCGATGATAATTGCCTTGGCATAAGAACCTCTATGTTAAAAGACACGCCGAGAAAAAAGACGCAGTAGTAAGATCAACAACCTTAGCACCGTTATGTACAGAGATCGAAATGTGGACTGTGTCTGCCGCGTCCATATCTGCTATTACCGATGCTGGCATAGTAAAATCCGTCCCGCCACCTGCACATGCATACGGGTTTGCATATCCGACATTAAACGTCCTATTCGAGGCCACAATATTTAAAGATACTACAGTTGTGGAAGAGGTCAGCCCCGCTATGCCGAGGGAAACATTTATCTGATACCTACCCGTCACTGGGGCAGTAAAGGTAGAAGTTGTATAGTCTGATCCCTGATCAAAAACCTCTGTGGCGAATACTACAGTGTAAGCCGTTCCATCACCTGTCACGTTGGATAGGGTTCCAGAGGGGTGTGCAAGAAATGCAGGATTTGTGGGCTTAGTAACAGCACCAGAAGAATCAATCCGCATCCGCTCCGTAGGTGCCACCGCGCCATCGGCTGTCGTGGAGAAGACCAACCTTCCCGGCATGTCATTATCGCCGGGGGCTTTGTCTATCGCCGCTCCAATACTTGCCGATACCGAGTTGAAGTCACTAGCATCATCACCGAGGAACTTGATCTCCCCGAGAATGTCACCATTCTCAACAAGCGCATGAGTTCCTATAGTGCCGCTTCGAGATTTGCCCATATAGTTAATCGGGCCATATGCCGAGTCTGCCCACCTAAACGCTCCGAAGGCGGGATTCCCGGTGTTATGAATCTGTATATGCGGCTCTGAACTTGTTATGCCATCCAGCGCAGTGTGACCGACAACCAACGAGCCTTGCAGGACCGCGAGGTCTTCCGACTGATCCCAAAGTAGATATTTTCCAGAGGTGTCTCCGAATAGTTTGACATCGTGGCCTGTCCCGTCCACGCCAACGTCCAGACCCCCACCCGCAAGTGTGAGTTTGTTTGAAGCGTGCGTGACGGTGACATCTCCAGAATTGAAATTTACAACAGCCCCCGAGTCCAGGAACAGGTCAGAGAAATTCAGGGCTGAAGTCCCAAGACTTATGTCATCCGTGGTTGTAGGATTGATCGACCCATCCGTGATCTGTAGCTGTGACACTGGAGTACCCGATGCGGCTACATAAAAATCTAATCTTCCATCCTCTGCCCCAGCATCGTCATCTACTACCATAGCCGCGATAGTAGCATACACCGACTGCGCATCAATAGCATCTGGCATTATAAAGTTGATGCCAATACCAGAGGTGTTATCCGATAGATTACTACCATCTAATGGGTCCCACTCTAATTGTAGCATAGTCTTAACAGCTCCAGCAGCATCACTAGTAGTCTTTACATTCCAACCATCGGTAATCTCGGTTAGGAAGCTTAAGGCATCCTCAATGCTCGACTTAACCGTAGTCCACCGAGTATTAAAATCTGTAGGAGAGTTTCTGTCTCCATCAGAATGGGCTGTACCTACATCTATAGTTATAGCCATCTAGACCTCATGTATAAGAACTGCGTTGTAAAGTCTGGATCTCATAAGAGACACCAGAAAACGAATACTCCTCTCCATCAACTGAGCCTCCTACATTAGTGAAAATGGGTAGGATAGATTTACATTGCACACCTACGCGGAGCTTAGCTGTCGCACGAGGTTTCTCAGTCAAGATAGTAGATCCAATAGTCGAGGTCACAGTAGTATCGACTAGATGCAAATAGGGAACATTTCCCCTAAGAGTAATGGTCTTAGCAGACGAGGGCCTTCTTTGGGCTTGATTAACAATATACTCAAACTGAGCTGTACTATTCTTTCTCATATGCATAGATGGGTATACTGCGTAGACTCGAGCCCTATTCCCTGGGCCCCCGAAGTCTTCCTCTCGAGGTCTGAGTTCGTAAGAAACTGAACTGCCTCCTGTTCCATCACTTGCTCTATCATCAAGATGATCGGTATAGTATTCTCGAACAAAGCCATCAGATCCTCCGACGTAGAGTTTCTTTTTTCCATCAGAACCTCGTATGACTCCAATCGAGTTAAAGTCTAAGCCCTCATGGTATCCTGCCCATACAAAGCGATGATCAATACCTCGGTCGGGCTTAGCAATCGAAGGATTAGAAAGAGCGGTTGATAGAACCAGCATCTTATCTGGATTAGATGCCAAGGTAGTTTGTACCGTGAAATATATCTGCTCTTTAGGAGCAAAGAAGACTGCTTCAATATTATCCCATTCACCGTCTTTGATGTCATCAAAGGTATTAGCCATGTTGAAGGAGATAAGCTCTGTTTCCATCTGGTCTTTCAATGCAGCTCTTAATCGCCCAATATGTATCCCATCCGCATTGGCGAAGTAGAGATACCCTCCATGAGACACCATACTCCAGTGGGAGGTGATACCGATCTTTTGTGTAGCATGAACTGGAACATACGGATCTTCTGAGTGCCCGCCTCTTCCAGTTATGATATAGATGCTGTCCTCAGTCCCTACAGCAATATAGTCTGAAAAGTCATGAATACCAGTAAAGCGTTCTACACCTCTGAAGGTAAGATAATCGAGGGTTCCCCAAGTTTGTTCTGCATGAGCAGGGTTACCAGGAGAATAAAAGATTCGGTTCTGATCACAGGTTCCACCTCCGGCCCAGAGTCTCTCATGTTGGGCATGGATGTATCTAGGAATCTTAGCCCCTGCTGCTCCACCTTGGAAGCTTGAAAGAACGCTTGTAATTCCTGTCCCATCATAAAAGTCAAAGTTTGTTCCATCACAGTAATAAATCACATCTAATCCTGCGTCATCTCTAAACACTGCAACACTCGGCTTCACCCCTGCTAGCCCTGTTTTAAGGGTAGAATATGTCTTAGCAGAGGTATCATAGTTGTAAAGCTTAGTTCCAGCAAAGACCAAAAACTTACGAGTAATGGTACCCGAAGAGACAGTCCTATACTCAACAACCATGTGAACGACCTCAGACGCGGCTGTTGCAGATGCAGAAGTCTTTTGGCTTCCTCCTCGAGACTCAAAGACTTGAGATTTTGAAAGATCGTAATTAACCGCCTTCGAGACTTGAGATTTACCCACACTTCCTGCAAACTCAGAGTCATTGACTCCATGCTCTATACTCTGGCGATGTATCCACTTGTGAGGAATCTTAGCCATTATTCTCTTTCAATGTAGCGTAGGTCCTCTGTAGAAGAAGCTACAATACCGTAGACAGCTCCTTGGTAGCACTTACGCCCAATGGTAGTTTCGTCTTTGTACTCTCCAGTTTGAGCTAAAGTATAACCATTAGCAGTTGTCACGCTACTATTTTCTCCGTGGTATATAGCCGCAGATGTTCCATCATGGTAAAGCTGAAACATGGTACGCTTAGGATTGGCTACAAGGATCACGGTAGCACTAGTACCTACTGCAATGTTTCCATAAGCCATTTATTGAGTCCACTCTTGGGTCATGTCTACATACTCCGTTCCCTGAGTCAAAGCGGGATCACTGTAGTATGCGAGCATTTCTCGTTTAGCCTCGTTTTCAAGGGACTGAGCTTCACCAGTGTCCTCATCTTGTGAGGCCCTGAGAAGCTTTACTGTATGCCAAATTAAGGTTCCTTGATGGTTTGGATGTATACGAGGAAGAATGCTATAGTTATCATTAAGACTAGGTGCTGTTTCCTGCGTAAAGGCAAGAGTCATAGTACGCGTGCTTTGAGCATAATCAGTTACGGTATTCAGCTCACGGGTAGAATGAAAGATAATGGGCATTTCATTATAAGAATCATCTTGAGAGATAAGCTCTCCTAGATGCTCAGTATCTGTACTTGGAGCTAGAGCCTGTACTACAAGGGCTTTGGTGCTCGTTGTGTAGCTCGTAACTTCTCCGTAATGCAACTGAGGTGTTGCCAATGCAACCCAAACACGATCTGTTCCTGATGCAACGGTTGGTAGTGATCCAAGCTGGTTATTCTGGATATAGTATCTGTTGTACGAGCTGTCAACAAGGTTCGTGTCAAGAATACTCGATCCCAAGTATTTAAATCTATCTTTAAACCCCATCCACATGGGATGGATCTCACTCCGAGGAGAACTGCTTGTCCGCTCGATCGAAACAATTCGAGGGAGGTAGGGCAAGATTCGTTGCAGCTCACTACCATCATGCGTAATGTCCTTATTGGTCATAAAGATCTGTTTGGCCTGAGTAGTAAGCACAGTGTCGTAATAGCCTATTGCCCTATTAAAGGTCACAAGCAGCTGGTCTGACGTAAACGTATCTCCGTCAGGATCGTCGAGATAAGTCCTAATCTCAGTCAAGATTTCTGGTAGAGTCCTAGCTGGCATTTAAACCGCCTTAGTAATATGCCGACTTACAGGAGCCTGCCCTGCTTCGTATCCCCCACTAGGAAGCTTACTTATCCCAGGGCTCCATCTGCAGTCAGGAGTATTATCAGCGAGGCGAGCAAAAAGTCTTCTATAATAATTTCCCCAATCAAGAACAGCTTGCTCATACTCTGCATCTTTCCTTCTCTTCGCCTCTTTATTCTCGTCCATTAGGTCGTGAAAGAACTGCACGGGATCTTGAGACCAAATCATTATCTGCTCAAGTCGAGCAACTGTCCTATGGTCTATTGGAACATACTCTCCAAAGACATCACCTTCTGGAAAGAGTAGAAGCAAAACGTGCTCAGGTGTATCTGTAAGTGAGTCAGTCCGATGGAGCTTAACATGCCACCTGTGTTCCCCTGACACCTGAAGTTCCCAATAGAGCACAAATCTGGGGTTACATTTGTGGATAGCTTGTAGAAAACGCTTTTCTACATTGGGATGATCAGTGTCAAGGCTCTCAGAGGCATATATTCTTTCCTCAGCCCTTCCCTGCTTATGATCCATCTTGGTAAGGATCACCCTCGCATCAGGCGAGATAGAGTTCCTTATTTGGGTTAAGCGTCCCATATATAAGCCACACTCCTTGTTGATTCTCTTCGCTTACCAAGCTGTGCTTGACAAAATCAGAGATTGGGCGTTGGTAGAACATCCACGAGACCGCGGACTGACTACTGGTCTCGAAAGAGCCATACATGCCAGCTTTGTCAAGAGCAGTCTCCTCATCAACTGCAATAAGCTTAGAGACCTTAATCGCATGTAAGACTCTCTGCTCCATTTAACTAGCTGCCGTGTCTTGAAGATCAAACAATTCGGTGCCACTAACATCCATCAGTCCAATCACATAGGGCGCACTAGTCGTAATAGCCTGGACGTTAATCGTAGTCGCTGTGATTCCGGACAGAAAGGGCCTTTTACTTCCATCATCTAAAATAAAGATCTCCTTGCCTACAATCACCACAGGAATAACCTTCTCATGCCCAATAGGATTCACTGGCAAGGTAGCTTTCGCTGTAGATCCGGAGTCGTCTGTCACACCAGAAATCCATTCATCTACCCGAAGAATCATTCTACTCTCCCCTTTTTAAAGTTTCATTATGAAATTTTAGAACTACTGGAGGGGAAGATCGCAAGAAACTACGAGGGATCGTCGTGTTTCCCATCTCCCCTCCAGCAGCCCATTGGCACACGGAGGAGGATCAGTCCGACCGAGAGTGTGCCTTAACTCAGTTCGGTAATATCCTCCAGCACTCCGTTCTTCCCGCGATTGCTCACGCCAAGCTCGGAATACCAGTAGTAGGTGGCCTGGAATACATCCGTGTCACCTACCTGCTTCAAGACTCCTGTTCCTCTGTCCAACCACTGAGGCCTTGCCATTTCGTAAAGTCGCAGGGTCTCAGGAGTGACGTAGAACATCCTGTTCGGAGGACACATCACATCGGCAATTACTGGAGCCTGACCATTGAAATCGAGGCCAGACCAACCACCGTCCAGAGACATCTTGTTGGTGGTAATGTTCTCCCTTTTCGCCATCATAGCGTAGGTGAGTGCCGTGCGTTGGTTGCAGAGAATGAACTTCGGCTGTCCACCGCCACTGAAGGTTACATCGTCCCACAGAAGCTGCATGCGAAGCAAAGTCAATGCTTCGTTCGTCCCTGCTGTCGATCCTGTTCGGTGCTGTGCCTGCCACCGCGTCTCCGTGGATCCATTAATATTCTGCAGGGTCGTAACAAAGTCTGTGGTATCGATAATACCCAACAAGCCCATCATCTCCTTAGTGGTCCCTGTCCCATCATCAGATGAGTTCTCTCTAAAGATAAAGTCATTATTAGAGACTCCAGGGTCCGCATTAACGGTAATGATGTCGGTAGACTTGTTTACTGCTGTAACTCTCGCTGTACCTCGATTCGTTCCCGAAGTCTTAGCAGAAGCGAAAGTCAGGTTCATATTGGGCGTTAGGAACAGAGTTCCATTATCATCATTGGCGATGCCATATGCAGCATCTACGCCCAAGGTCGTGTCTGGAGAGGCGTCGTCGATACGCGCAAGCGCACCGCTACTATCTCCAAACATCATTCTATTCGCATGACGCAAGAAGCTTGTGATCTTGCTCTTCATCTCCCGCTGCAGGGCAGGAGCGAAGGCCCCAGGATCTGAGGCTGAAGCGTCAATCACTGGACCGGTAATTCGAAAGCGTGCATAGTGATACTTCATCCCAATCTGAAGCCGATTGTAATCTCCTGGCTCCGGAGTAGGAAGAGTTCCCTCTTCCGAAATTGAGTCCGTGCCTCCCAGCGTCTCCCATTCGACAGCAATGAAGGCATTTTTACCTTCTACATGCTCAGAGTCGCGCTTAAGAATAACCTCATCCATCAGCACGGTCTGCCTGTTGAATTGTTCCTCAAACAGGGGAAGGTAAAATTCCTTCAGAATGTTGTCAAACGCGGACATTGTGAGAGCAGCCACGTTTCTTTTTCCTCCTATTCTGTGTAAAAACCTGGTTGGTCTTTCCGAGCTTCAATGAAAGCAGCAAGGTGTTTTTCAACCTCATCACTGTCATCGATGTTCGGCCGGGCAGGCGGTTTCTCAGACGGAGGAGAGTCACCTACACCAGCACCTTCTTTCGTACTCTCCCCTTGAGAAGTATCACCCACGTGTTCTCTTACGCTTCCACCCCGATTAGCAACTTCTCTGTGCTGAGCAATAACGATATCCTGGACCTGTGCAGCCGTAGGAACCTTACCGTCTCGATAGATGTGATTCTGGATCTGTGCAGCAACGCCATTGAGGGTAGCAAGCTTATAATCACTCTTAATAAGCTCGTCTGCCCTATCGACAGCCAAGTCTATCTGTGAGTTCATGTGGGCAAGCCTATCCTCCTCAGCTCGTTTTTGATCCCGCGCCTCACGACCCTTTACCACATCTGTCAGCTCCTTCACTGATTGCGTAACCGCTTTCAGCTCAGGATCTTGATACTCTTCCTCAAGGTCCGCTACTCTAGACTCTGCAGGTTTAGGAACAGCTCTCTCAGCTGCAAACTGCGCCCTCTCCCTTGCCAAAGCCTCTTGGTCTCTACTTAGCGCCATCTTGCCCTTAGTATAATCAGCCTGCATCATGTTTCCATTGATCAGGTCTTGAACATCTTCCTGACTATACTGTCTACCATCAACTTCGATGGCTGGCACAGCAGGATCTGGATTATCCTCCGGTGGTGGATCGCTGCCACCATGAATCGGCCATAGGGTCCCATCTCCTTGTTTCAACCACTTGTTGCTTAACCGTCCCATCTTAGTTCCCTTTCTAGCTCATGCCCCAGCGACTTGGCCGGTAGGCTCAGGCTGCGCTTGCTCAGTGCCCCCTGTAGCTGTCGGTGGGAGTTGGCCAGTAGAACCGCCCTGAAAAAGTTGCAGATGGATAGTGCGGTGAATGATGAAGCGTTCGGTGATTCTCTTGTCCTTCGCCGCCTTAGTCTTCCACTGCATGGAATTCATTTCGTCCTCCAGCTCAGAAAGATGCAGAACATGGTTTTCCCAAGCCTGAGGCATAGGAATGTCGGCCTCAGGTTGGTAAAGAATGTCGTTTTCATCTCGCTGGAGGATTGTATGCTTGTCAGTTGCTTCTTCATACAAAATCCCAGGGATAGCGTGTCGCATCACCTCCATAACTTTGGGCGTATCTACTGCCCCGGTTTTAGGGTCCCTGAAAGCCCCTACTCTGATGAATTCTAAGAGCATCTGTTGGATGCCTGCCTTAGACTTAGTAGCACCTTCTACAACGCTCAGATGTATATTCGTGTTGTTACGCAAATCTGATCCCTTGAACGCCTTGACTTGAACACGTTTATTTCTACCCACAAATTGCAGGAAACGCTCTTCCTCAACAGCCACTGAGACGATCTGGAGAATCTTACGGAACAAGAGAGAATCTTGTTCGTGAATATCTGCCTCAGGGATACTAAGCGGACGATCATCCTGCTCTTGTAACAGATTAATTCCAACACCACTCTTGACCCCTGGGGGAACCTTTCCCTTTGAAGGGCGATGTAGCATCTGCACATCCTCGAGTGCTTCGATCGTATCGTTTGCGTGTTTGAAGACATAAGCTGGTATAGTTGGAGGTTGAAGATAAGATGGTGGAAGATTGGGCGTATGTCTAATCAACTGCCCTGCGATGTCGTTAATAGTATCTACACCAGATCCTATAGGTACCAGATACTTCAATACTGCCATAGCGTTTTTGTTTTGAATAATCTGTGTAGACGTAATATTAATCTCACGTTGAAGAGGAATCTGATCTTCCACTGGAGCCTGGCCCCTAAACTGCTCAGGGGAGAGATACCAATCGTATTTAACAGCGGGGAATCCAGTGAGCTTAGCAAAGGCTGCTGGCCAAGGTTTTCTCTGTAAAACCTTCTTTCCTGCAGTGTAGACAACGAGTCCATCATGGACAGAATCTTGAGGAGGCATGTACCATTTAAACACAGTACTGCCAGGAACACGGTAGTCCTGTCGCATAGCCTGTCCAGGACCTTGAGCCTGCTGAAGAGCTTCAAGAGTATCATCAAGAGGCTTTGAAAATTTCTCTGGTTCGACATCTCCACCCTCTGCAAAAGTAGCCGCGATCTTGTCCATCGTCATCCAGTTAGCTGTTCCAAGCCAAGACTTACTATCTAACTCTCCTGGTATTTCATCACAGAACCATTTAAAATGGGTATAGATCTCAAGGGTAACATCCCCATCGGTTTCTATCTCCTGAAATGGTTCTCCGGTAGGATCAACAATTTGGCCTGTGCGAAGGAACCTTGGACCCACAGTCTCGTCCCAATCAAGAATAGCGAGACAGCCACCATGGTTAAGACAATTACGAACTGTCTGCCTACGACGTGATCTAAACTTAAGCAGTCGCCAATAGTGCTGGCCAGTATCCTCTCCAACAATGGCAGCATCTTTATCCTCCTGATTTGGAGAATTGGGCACGACATCAAATGTAGGAAAAAGTAAATCAAACTTAGCCTCGATGTCTAATGCCCAGGGCTTCATCAGATTCTTCGTAATCCGAACCTTTCCAGGTGGAGGCTTCGGCACAATAACCCGTCCCGAAGGGTCGTAAACAGCCCACTGTATCCCCCGCATAAACAGGGTATTTAGTCTCCATTGTCTTCGCAGATCCTTAGTCTGATCAAGCCAAACCTCATACCTTCTCTCAATCATCCCTACCAATTCTGAATCATCTAACTTGTCCCACCCATTCTTGGTCTTTTGAACCTCAGCAAAGGTAGTGGCCATCTATGTCTTATCCCTCTCGTCCTCAAAAATCGTCTCTATCCCCAATTCTGCTAGAGTATTTGCATCTACCTGTCCTGTGGCTATCGCAGCATCGTGCAGCTCTGACGCACTAGTTGGCATATGACCGTTCTCCTCCACCTTCCTACTCACACCCTTCTTTGGTCTTTCCTCCCTACTAATTGTAAGTCCGGTAGCTATACTGGCAGCCCTCGAATTTATAATCGAGATTATCATCGTCAGCATATGCTGTTGGTCCCTCCTCAGCCAAAACAATATGTAAACTAGGCTTGCGCCAAGACCAAGGAGCAATAGGCTCTGGACAGACAGGAGAATAACAAGCAGGGCTTCCGTCATACTCCCACCCCCATACCAATATCGGAGAGGTCGAGTAGATAGTCGTTAAGATCATTAGGATGAGAAGAGTCTTGAAAATCATAGATTATTTGCTCTTCTCTACTCCTTTCATTTTCAGTATTAATCTTGTTGAGTAAGAAATCACCGACATAGATAGTGTGGATTCCGTATTTCGTAGCATCCATCTCGTGATCATCTTGCCCATCTTTGGGTTTACCAGTCTTTTCGTCATAAACCCAGGCACCAGCAATTGATCTCCAGTTCTTACACCGAGGATTAACTCGCATGTAGGGCAAATTCTGCCTATCTTTCTGATTATTTCGTAGAAGCCAGTTAATCTTGTCAATCCCAGCGTCTATATCGTTACCTGCCGGGTAAAGGGGCATAGAAAACCTCTGTCTCGAAGCCTCTTGCCCATAAGATTGCATAACATTCAGCGTTGCATTATCCTCAGTCTTCCTATACATCGAAGGATCACAAGGCCAAAGGGTAATATTCTCGATTCCCTCTGCTCTTCTTCCTTCCCACTCAGCCATCTCGCGCTCATGCTGCACAAGCTTTGCCCTCACGCCCTTTATAAAGTCCTCTAATTGCATTTCCTTGCCATATAGCTCGTCATAGACGAGACAATTCCATGCATCATCTATGGCCAACCATACCGCGGCTTTAATTCCAGAGGCATTAGCGTGATCTATGCAACAATACTTTCTCCAGTACGAAGCAGGAACGATATTAACCTTATTAACACAGCTTGTTTCTTCCCAATCCTCTAATATAACCCCCTCCAACGCTTCCCAGGAACCGAGGCCATAGATGCGAAACTTCTTGGCCGAGAGAGTCTCTTCGAGGTTCTGGACATAATCGTCGGGCAAAGCAGGGTTGTCGTAAAGGGTAAGAGGAGGGTGGGTCCAAAAGCGAGGATCGAACTTTTCTTGCTTGAGGAAGTTAAGTCTATTCTGCTCCCATCGTTTATATTGCCAACTAGCTCGTCCATTAGTATTTCCTACTCCAAAGACAGAACGATAATTAAGTGTCTTGGGGATGCCTTCATTATCAAAGCCGCGAAGGTTAGTAAGACGCACTCGACCTTGCAGCCTCTCGAAGCTCTCTGCTGTAACCTCTTCCATCTGGTCTATAGCGACCCATCCAAGGTTAGCTCCGATTTTAAATTCATCGAAATGGGCAAGAATAATCTCTGTTCCACCATCAAGTTCTACTATCATCTCACTTCGGTTATATCTCTTAATCCACTTAGGAGGAAGTAAATCAAAGAAGTCCTTGAGCGTAGTATCGCGGAGGTCCTTTGCGACCTGACGCCCAAGGACTCCTCTATTACCCGAGAGAGCCCCAAAGAACTCGGTGTCTACAGAAAGTATCAAGCATCGCATTACCAAAGCCCAAGTCTTAGCAGAGCCCCATGATCCCCATAGTGCAGGATAAGGAGCTGTGTTAAAGACAAAGTCCCTTTGGTGTGGGTATATGCTGGGCCACTTGATACCTTCAGCAATGGGCATAGACACCTAGTTCCTTGGTACGTTATCTTCGTTAGGGCCGTCGGCCCAGGTTAATACCAGCTGATCCATTAGCTGATGCGATTGAGACACTACTAAGTCGCCTTGACCCTGCTCCGTAGGTCCGATTGGGCACATAAGCAAACTCTACGCCCAAGAAATGAACCTCGTCAGCCGAAGCATCTCCAGAGTCATCCAACTCGACACTAATCTGCATCATAGTGCCGTGATTGTATGTTCCGATGGCAGTCGAACTCAGCGTGTCCCAGTTAGTATGCTGGACGATAAGAGCAGTAGCTTCACTCATAGCATCTGCATCCATAGTGATTTGATCAGCGAGGCCAGTAATTGCCTCAAGGGCAGCCCCGTGACCTTTTTCTTCCAGCCCTACGATCCAATCAATACTGCCATCAGTCGCAGCAGAATTCGAAGTCCACCAGACCCTCATTCCTAGCGGATAGTTCCTATTCACATCCGGCCAGAAGGGTCGATAAGTTGCGATGAAATCTCCAGTAGCCATCGACACTGCATCGATTCCGATGGTCGTAAGCTCCACTTGCTGTCCCCCACCATTAGCAGACACACGCGTATTAGGTGTGCCCTCTGTGATCGTGGTGTGGAAATCTGTCGCAGGGATGAAGTGATGCTGCGGCTTCCAGTCAATATCATGGTCGCGATAAGCTCCCATTACGACAAAGGCAATGACGAGCATAAGTGCTCCCACGCCTGCGTTTTGCTTCAGCCGATTCATCTTACTAAAGCCTCCTTTGTAAAGTTTCATGTTGAAAGTTTACTTACGAGTAGACCCATATCACATCCTGTGGTTTCTCTGTATCTGAGTCTACATGAAGGAAGGTATTTGCTATGCCCATTCTGTCAAAGTACTCGAGCAAAGCACGAACCATCTCATCACGAACTGAGCTATGGCGACAGATTATATCTGCAGCCTCGCACGGCTGATCCTCTGTCATGGTGTGTGCCGAACCATCGACAGATTTGTAACCCCGCTTTCGCAGGTCAAGATTATACAGTGAACATCTCCCACCAGAATCGACTACCATCGGCTTCCCGTAGTCGTTCCTCGCAGCCTGCAGTCTGTCTAGAAAATCTGATGAGACATGAACGAAGAACTTATCTTGACATTCAAGCCCTTTGCATCTAAACTCGCTTGGTGGAAAATTAGGCCAGCGCTTCGCCCATTCTTCCGGCGAGATAGATTTTAAAGACTTACCTTCCTGGCCGGTTAAACCGGATGAGGACGTCAATAGCCGAAACGTTTCTTCGCTCATCGGTTCCCTTATGCTTAAGACCTTCTGAAGTACCAGTTCTCTTTGCAGCGTCTGTTCTTCCTGACGATACACCCGAGTCAATTATTTTTTGACTCAAGGAACCAGGGATTCTACTTTGAACACTCATCCCTCCTCCTCAGGATCAATGAAGTTGGGAAATTGCCCACCATCGTAGCCAGTGGGAGATTGGGAAATGAGGTCATTAAACATCGTTTCTCCATCCTCACCTCCTACTTCTTGCTGATCACCTGCGATCCGATCTTGCTCTGCCCTTCCCTCAGAGCTGCCCCCAATAGAGCTGCTGTCTTCCCGTCCTTGTTGATCTTCTGCCCCGTTGAGGGTGTGCTCTCCTTCGATGCTCCTGTTACTTTTGCCATTGGAATCTATCACCTCCTCTTGAAAGATGGCTTCAACAGGCATTACGCCCTCGACAAGATTTGTGGGCATAAGGCCTTCGGTGTGCTTCGTCTCGATGTTAGCTATATTAACCTGAATAAAGGGTGAGTCATCAGTAACCTTCTCTTCCTTAACTTTCGTAGCCCCACGGTCCAGCATGTCGATCGCAGCCGAGAGCCTAACTCTGTCATTCTCTGCATGATGGGCGATGTTAATAACAATCTCGGACATATCGCCCTGTACAGCCATAATTCTGTCCATAGCCTTGTCATGGAAATCTCGGTCCCTCTTCTCCATCATATCCGCACGCATTCGCTTGGCTTCTAAGGTCTTCAGGACCTTCCCTACTGTCCCGGCACTTAGATTCACCAGCTTGCCGATGGTTACATGGTCCAATCCCCCTATCTGGGCCAAAACCATCTGCTGCAGGTACATCTTAAGCATTTGCGGATCTTTATTGTGTCCACGGCCCATCAGACCACCTCTTACGAATCAAGACCTTTCCTTCCACATCTATCACTCTACTAGAATGTACCACATTTCTGGACCAAAGTCAAGCTATTTTCTGGGTCCATGGCCATTTTTATGTCTAGGTTCGTCTAATTAAGACCCACGGAAGTCTAATATTTCAGACCCGAGACTCCTTAAACTTTCATAATGAAATTTTAGTCACTTATTCCTCCATCTCCCTCCTTTAGACCATCTTTTCTATGGTGGAAGGTCCGTCTGGAGATGCGTCTTAGTACTAAGTAGTAGCAGCTAGTACCAAGGAAGCATACCCCCCACTAAGAAATACCACTCGGGGGCAAATTGGCGGATGTAGGTCCACGCAGTACTGCTTAAGCCCACATCGTTCGTCGTAATACTACGTGGGTCGAGATAATCCTATTTCGTGGTAGATACACCAAAGATTTACTATTTCGTCCCAACAAAGCCTACTTCGTTTTGGATCAACTTTTTTCAAATTTATACATGGTATAAGTTCAGATAATAATGGCGTAAGTCTTTGTTTATAAACGACTTAGGTGCTGAAACTACTTACTACCATATGGTTTCGGGAAAAAAAGGTTGTAACTCCAATAAAAACACAGACTTAAAAATTTGGTGGGTCGGTCGGAAGTTCGTATATTATATCAAGTCAAGGAAATGCACAACCGGAAACCGGATTAACCGGAAACCGGAAACCACAAAACGGATTGGGGGAAAATCTGGAAAAATCCGCAACCAAACAAATATAAGGTAGGTGAGTGTCCCCGGCTCGGGGCAACATGACACCTACGGGCGGGAGACCGTCCGGTCCATCGCAAGACGGGAAAAGTATACAAATAGGAACGGCCAGATCTTGGGCCTCCGGTTTGGGAAAGGACTATCGAAATGGGTCTTAACCAAACTACAATCAGGACATCTCGTAATAACTTCTTGGGAGAGATGGATGGCTATCCTTACTTAAGGGAGTGTTCGTATAACCCTTGTCATCTCGGGATAGAAATCTGTGACCCAGAAGGGAACGTACTAGGCCTCATCGAACGAATAAATATGGGTGATGAGGATGGCACTCAGGATGCATGGGTAGTATATCTAAATGATGGATCATACGCAGACAAGGAGTGGATATATCCAGGGAGTACAAACGAACTATAACTAAAATCGGAGGTCCAAGATGACGACAATCAAGATCAAGGTGAGTGTGGACAAGGCCAAGGGGATTCCCTCGTTCTATCGCAAGGTGGATTCGATCGAGGATGCACAGAAATCCCTCGGTGACGAGGAAACTCTCAAAGCCATCAACGGATACCTGAAATCCCAGGATACGGTTAATAATGGTCGGAAGTACGTCAAGGCCATCAACGCCGAGGTACAGAGACGTATCGCAACAGGCGAGTTTGTCTGGAACTCAGATACGGAAAATCTGAGTGTGGTTCACGATCACAATGAAGAGCTCTAAGTAAAACGAGGCCCGAGATCTGGTCAAGCGGTGGACAGGACAACTCCAATCTAAAAGGGAGGTGAAACCTTTGGACAAGATTAATCGAATACACCTTAAGGTGGGTACTAAGGTGCTGTCGATTATCCAAGGGGAAGGAACCTACAGTGATGAGGATACCTGTGAGGTAGCTTATATCACAGAAAGAGGAGAGGTTTCAGAACCCCAAGGTTATATCACAGCAGCCGAGTTGATAGAGGTCATACAAGATCTGTATGACGGGAACTCGATGTGGTGGGAGAAGGATAGGTGGGGTCCCAGTAGTAGGTGAAAAAATCCAAGATGGAAGGGAGGTGATACCTTGGAAGGCTTGGACAAGGTCGTCAAGGCCTACGGAACCAAAAGGACAGATATCTGGGCTCTTGAGCACATCATCCAGAATTTTGTGAAAGAGGCTCATTGCTTAGATGATTGGAAGAACTCTGTAGGAAAGCTGAAAGAGATGTGTGACATCTTACTGAGAGGTGTAGACAAGGAGTATTAGGTGAAAAGATCCAAGCAAGAACTAAGGAACACCGTAGGATGGCTTCACGCAGAAATCATAAAACCCAGGAACAAGGTGGAACTCCTTGCATGGAGGATTAGAAGATGGTGGAGACAGAGACGAGCCCAAGCCTACTAAAGGCTGAAGTCAAGCTCGCCTTGATGCAAAGGATGGCTTACCTACAGATGGTGCGGAGGAGTAAGCGAGAGGACGGTGATAAATCCAAGATCGTCTTCAAGCAAGGTTTGCACTATTCAAGAGGTGAGCTGGCCGATAGGATCAAGGCGTGCAAGCATGCGTTGAGAGTTGTGGATGAGACCTGGTTTTAGAAAGGAGGTGAGCTTGAAAAGAACCTACGTAGTAAGGGTAGTTGTTCAAAGCACAGATAAAGAGATGTTCCCCGGTCATACAGATAAAGAGATGTTCCCCGGTCATTCAGATGACCCTAACAAAAATCTCTTTCTGTTCGTAGAACAGCTACGCTATGCAGGGCTGGTGCACAGGCACAATATAGATACAAGGCTTGTGTTTGACATCTTGCCACCAGCTAAAGTAGAGTCCAAGGTCTGGGCCAAGCAGGTTGCTGAAAGGATGCAGACCTTTGGCTATAACGCAGAAGTCGCACCTAAATGGGAGGATGCCATGGAAGGAGTGGTCTATTCTGAATGAGCAAGACCTTAAATTTAGAACGAAAGGAGGTGATACCTCATGGCAAAGTGGCACCTGTGGATCGAGAGAGCAAAGGATGAATCTCGTCCCGAGGACATGTATTCACTCGAGGAAAGCATAGTCTTAGATGATCAGACTTGCTCAGCCCTCATGTCAGTCCTCTGCGACAGGCACAAGCTCGAACAATATGGTGATCGTGCAGAGCAATCTCGTGATCGAAACAAGGTCAGGGTGTGGATTCAAAGGATGGAGGATGAGACATAGGAGAGGTCAGAGGTGGGAGGGAGAGATCCCTCCCGCCTCTCTTTTTCCGTGATCAGATTTAAAGGCATAAGGATAACCAGGAAAGTTAGAAATAAGGTGTTCTAAACTTTCAAACTGAAATTTTACCTGTATACGGCTAAAGTATTGTAAGACACCTACTTATATACACCGCTGGTCATCAGATACGCATAAGTGGTTCTAAAATCGGCATTTAGCCGTATTTACTACGCTGTGGGATACTAGATGATACACCAAGAAAGACTAAGTAATACCAAGTCCAGGAGACCTCAGATCTCAGACCATAGACTTATAAAAATATATATAATATATATAGATATATATATATGTTGCTAAGGTTCTTTTCTTGGTATTACTTGGTATGACCTGGTATTTCTTGATCCGTCTAGGAGTATCCCAAGCCGTAGTAAATACGCCTATGTGTGGATTTTAGAATAGTTTAACCGTATCTGGCGACCAGAAGTGAAAATAACCTGTTGAGAGTCAACAACTTAGGCGTATTCACAGATGAACTTCGTAGTACATGGTACTAACTAATACAAATGAAAAAAGTGCGTAACTTCAATAAAAACAACGACTTAAAGCCCTTGACATTTCCGGGGGAAATTCGTATATTATACATGGTAGCAGGGTTCCACCCTTGACCGACAGGGTCACGCAACGAGGCCTCTGACCCAAGATGGTCAACACGAAGCGAGAGGAGGTATCAAGATGGCAAAGCAAGACAGTAGTAAGGTATGCGAGATGTTGAAAGATCTCGGTCACGAGCTTTTCCAGCATGGTAATCCTGACTATGCGGCTTGGTTCTGTACTGAAGCAATCAAGCGGGGGCTCGAACCCAAGATCGAACCTCAAGGATCGGACAATAACTTCTGCACACAAGTGGAAGTGTTTTGTCCTTGGGGAGACAGGGAAGAAGTACCGAAGGGTTTCCTGTCTTTTCTTCGGTATATCATATCCTCCACAGATGGTGAAGTGAAGTTCAAGGTCTACTCCCGTGGTGGAAGCGATGAGGTAGATGAAGGACTTGTTGTGGAGATAGAAACATGAGAGACTATATCCACATAGGCCCCGTGCCCATTGACGAGAGCTGTGCTCAAGTGGGCCGAGCTAACTACCGAGCACAAGCTCGTATTGAATGTCGGGTGTTTAAGGAACAGCTTGAGCGTAAATTCCCAGATGGAGAATTTGTGGTCAAATCTTTTCCTCATGAATTCGGGACATACTTCGAGGTGGTTGCTTACTTCGAGGATGAGGAGAGAATAGATTTTAATTTCGGAACATACGAGGTAGATAGAGATGCCGAAGCTTTAAGGGCTAGGGAAGCTGCTTTCGAGGCCGAAGCCAACACGCCCACGAATTGGGACAAGGAGGCCAAGGCCAAGTTGGCAGACCTTAGTGATGACTATCCCTTCGCGTTTAAAGTTTCAGAATGAAAGTTTATGGGGAGGAAGAGGTATGTTTAAAAAAGGAATCTTTCCCCGACAAAAGGTTCCTTCGCACCTTGCTGACCAGCTGGTGTTCTCCTCTTCCTCCCTAAAAGGAGACAAGCACATGGGTAAACCAAAGGTTACCATCTTCCCAGAGGGAAAGAAGAAGTTGAAAGAGATCAAAGAGGCCGATCGTCTTCGAGAATTCTATGGAAAACGAACAGTCCTCCCTCTTGATGTTAAATACATTCTTACCATGTATTCAAACGACTACGGTGAGAGGACAGACTATCTGAAGTCTTATGAGGAAGGGCTCGATCGTATCATGAGCATCTGCAAGAGTTACCGTAAGGGTTCCTTTATCACGATTTCCCTTACGCCCTTGCCCAAGAGCAACTATGAGTATATCAAGAAGTATGTCTGAGGGAGGGTAAGATGGCAAGATGGATAGTAGACGTCAGACTTGAGGTAGAAGCAATAAACCATGAAACTGCAAGGCAGATGGCTGAGTTGGTTCTCGAAGGGAGCAAGTTTCATACATACGAGACGCATAAGATAGAGTATTACCAACATCCCTTTAACCCGGTAAGAGACATCGAGCTTCTCGGCAAGAAAATCTTTGTCAAGCCCAAGAGAACAAAGTTTCTGCGAAACGCCCCATATTCCTACAAACCTATGAAGGCCGAATTTATTCAAAACAGAGACAACTTCGATGCTCTCCGCAGTGCTGATTGGGTAAGAGAACTTTGGAAGATCGAGGGAAAGGACTACTACATACTAGTATTCATTGACCAAGATCTTCTACAGGAAGACACCACAAAAGATCGAGTCAGAGCTGTAGCCGAGATGATCATAGCCTCGGGGGTCTTGCCCTTTAAACAGAGTGCTGGTGCAATCATCAAGGTCTGGAAGAACATGGCCGAGGAACAAAACAAGAGCATTCTCGAAATCGCTGAGGGAATGTTTGCGGGAATGAACGAGGCGAAGGAAACCCAAACTACAGGAGGTGCAAGATGAAACTCGATAAGGAACTCGACGAGAAGAGATGGAAGGACACTGTCTACGATGCAGAGCTTGCACTGGACAAACTACAGGAGATCCAAGACGACTATCGAGATTGGCTTGGCGAGCTGGAAGAGGCAGAGGAGGGCGATCAAAAAATGCTGGATAATCTCACGGAGCTCACAGAAATCGACCTTGATAGTGCTTTGTCAGTCATCTACGATGCCTTGGATGCTACCAAGTTCTTCAAGACCTTTCCAGTGAGGAAGTCCACTTGATAATCAAAGACCTCTTTCACCTCCTTTGGAACAGGCCAGGCGGAGATAACAGAATTGCCAGGAAGAAAGTAGTTATAGGCAAAGTAAATCGTGACAAGGAGGTGGATCTGATGAAAGGATCTCCACTGGTTGACGATCTGCGCTGGTTCTACGCTTGGACATCAAGAAGACCTACAGGAAGGAGAAAGGAAAGATGAACAACGCTAGCAAGTAGTATTAAGTAGTCCCATACGTATTTCTGTCGCCTTCATCCATTTTTCTCTTGACATTCAAGAAAAAATGTGGTATATTTGGAGTAGAAAACGAAACGAACATGGCCAAAACAAGACTATTGAAGCTCTAACCTCCCACATCCCTTCAACCCTTTTCATCTGAGTGTAAGACAAAGAACGAAGGAGGTGATAATCTAATGGCTACCACAAAGTCTCATATCAGCAAAGAGGGTATTTCTGTTGAGGTTCCACAGTACGACTCTCTCGCGGAGGCAGTTGACGCTGATGGGGAGGACACTGTCCTCAAAGGCTACAACCAGCATCGGTTCGACCGAGACAGTGTGAATGGAGTAAGGAAGCAGAAGACTCGGATCACACAGGCCCTGCTCAAGAATCCGGACCTTATGGCGCAGATTCAAGCGTCTATGGACGGAGATGAGTAAGGCAGGGAGGGGGATGTGGGACAAACTTTTGATGAGGTTTCAAAGTTTCATTCTGAAAATTTAAAATTGGTTTGAGGCACATCCAATCTGAGGGCAGAGCAAGACTGACTCTCTCTATAAAAAGCCTCAATGGAGGAGGAAGGCGGCTCTCCAGCTTTCCTCCTCCATTAAAACCTCTCGGGATTTAGACAAGATGAGGAAAGGTCAGACAAGAGAAGAAGGAAACCTTTCACACAGGAGGATCTTCTCATGGGCTATGGAATCAAGGCCAAGACAAGGGCCCTGAAGGACAAGAAGGTTAATGGGGAAAAGCTAGAGCTTGTCTTCAAGATTGCAGGGATGCATATAGAGGTAGGGAGGACGACCTACCTTGGTAGATACTCTACGCTTTGCCAAGCCCTCGAAGCCTCTGCAGGAGCGAACTACCTATTGGGCATACAAGCATTTGAAGTCTACAAGGAGGGAGGTGAGGTGGCACGAAAGATCTAGAACTAGAAGACGAGGTTTACTTCTCGAGTTGGAACTACCCAAAGGAGGAGGATCAAGCAATGGAAACACTCCATCAGAAACATAGACGAGCAGTAGATAACCTTAATTCCTGCATCGCAGCGTCCCACAAGGAAATTGCCTGTATGCAAGATGACATTTCTCGAACAAGAGAGGATATAAAGGAGATGAATCGCCAGCTCAAAAGGGCAAACGCAACACTGGCTACTGACCTCGAAGAGGAAGCCAAGAAACTCCGAGGTGACAAGTGAAGCTCGGTTCCGCAGCCCTTGGCCAGTATATCAAGAAGTCAGACCCAAAGGCTTCTACAACTGAGGGACCTCTCAACATGCTGATTCACGGAGAGGTAGGAAGTGGTAAGACCTGGTGTGCAAGGACTCTGGAGAAGTATGGCCCAATCCTGTTCCTCAACTTGGATCAGCGCAGACTCTCCACCTTCAAAGATCTACCTGAAGGCCTCGTCACTGAATACCGCTTCGGAAATACCCTAGATGATCCATATTCCTTCCAAGCCGCTGACTCCCTTGTAACTACCCTCGCAGCAGCAAAGGACCAGGAATGGGGGAGTATCTTTACTGACACCCTTACCTCTTTGGGCATAGCCGCTATGAACGATGTCTTGGAAATAGCTGGCCGACATGGCCAATTTCCTTTCGAGAACGACTATGGCCCTCAGATGTCTCGCATTGAGCACTTTGTCTTTATGATCTCAGCCTTCCCAGTGAAACACTTCCGAGTTCTCACAGCCCATGATAACCTTGTCAAAGACGAGCTTACTGGTAGCTTCATGCAAACCTTGCTCGTAACTGGCCAGCTGAAGAAACGCATGCCCGGCTTCTTCGATGAGGTTTACTTCGCGGAAAGAACCGGAGAAGGGGACAAAGCTAAGTATCAATGGATCACAAGACAAAATCGACAGACTGTTGCTCGGACTCAAATCCCTGGTCTTGAGGAAAGAATTCCTCAAGACTTCAACTTTGTTATGGAGAAGTTCAAAGCTTCCTCATAACAAACACACGTAGAGGAGGATCAGTATGAGTGAAGAGGCAACTCTGAATCTCCAAGTCGGAAGCTTCGACGAGGGAGTAAAGAGCGCAGGTGGAGACAGGACGCCCCTAGAAACTGGGCGGTATAAGCTCCGTATCAAGAGCTGGAAGCTGAAAGAAACCGGACCCGCTGCTAAAGTCCCTGGTCAGCAGATGATCCAATGGACCTTCGATGTCTTGGAAGGTCCAGAGGGAAAGTCGGCTGAGGAACAGGAGTCATATATTGGCCAGCCCTGCTGGAACAATACTATGGTCCAGGGCGAGGGCATTGGGTTCTTCTGGGCTTTCATCGCAGCTCTGGAGAAAGACGGAGTCAACGTCAGGTTCGAAGGAGAGAGCATCACCACGCAATGGCTTAACAGCCTTGTGGGCTTGGTCGTGCAAGCAGATGTGACACTCGGTACATATCAAGGCCGTCCGAGTGAGAACTTCGACAGGTTTCTCAAGGACGAATAAGGGAGGCGCACGGAGGGCCTAACAGCCCCGTCTCCCTATAAACCCAGAGGGTTAGTAGGCTCCCTTCCCTCCCGGCCGAAAGCCCTCTGGGGGAGGATAAATTGAAAGATTACCTTATCACAACCATCTCGTTAGTCATAGGACTCTCCTGTGGAGGCTATCTCTTTTTAGACTTATTCAAGTTCCTTATCTTAAGATCAGATGAAAAGGAGGAAAGCTTATAGTAACTACAGCTAATGCGTTTGCCCATTAAGACATTTTATGAGGAGGAACCAACCTATGACTCTGGAAGATGAGCACGATGCGCTGATGGTTAGGATGTATGACCTGGAGGAGAAAGTCGATAAGCTGATGGATACCTTGGAGCTGGAGGCAAAGGCCAGGAGTCAGCAGTATAACTGGTACCCAGATATTTGGTAACAGGCAACTTCTAGGAGGCAAGAGATGACAACCAAGTTCAGCTTCATAACCTACGTATTCATGTGCCTCATGTGGGCACTACTAATAGCAGGAAGGTGAACTCTGACTGCCCATATTGTAATCAACCGAGCGAGAGGATTCCTTGCGAGAAATGCTCTGCGCTCTTCCCTAACACTGTCCGCCTCATCTGCCGAGAATGCGGATCTGAGGTCAAGGTGAACGAAGAACTCTTGCGTTCTTTCTTCAACTGCGGCTTCTGCTCAGCACTAAACTGGAGAATCGTCTCTCGGGACTCGAAAGGAGGTGACATGCCCAATGCCCCAGATGAAACAATATCATGTAGACGTAGACCTTCAGACAGCCGGAAGGCTGGAGCTGATGAGAAAAAATAGCGGATATGGCCATGGTTTTATCTCGTCTTTCCTACGTAGAGCAATCAAAACCCAACTCAATCTAGAGGAAAAGCATGGTAGAGCAGTGGTTGAACCAAGCATATCTTCCAGTAGCGAAACCCCTGGACTTTCAGAGCTTGCTCGATGTCTGTCAAAAGGCGAAGCAATTAAGATCAACAGCAGGGAGGAAGAAAGCCCTGAGTCAAACCCCGGGCTCTCGATCCCCAAGTCCCAAGATAGTCATAGTCTCTGATGAAGAACAGATTAAAGCTATGGAAGATCTCATTCCGATGATTAAAAGGTCGGAACCGAGAGCGAGGCAAGCCTTACTTAAGTCGATGGGTATGGCAGGACGAGACGGAGAAGAAGCAATACGAGCACTGGAGGATCAGATCAAGAAGATGAAGGTAAGAGTTATGCAGCATCACTTAGGAAAGGGATCAAAAGATGCCTCGGTATCCTGAGAAGTATGACAACTTTGGCATGAGCACATTTAAACGCTGTGCTCGCGAAGGGCATTACAGGATTGACAGAGATCTTGTGCCTTCGGGCAAAAGCAGTTCCGCATTGCTCTTTGGTTCGATGATGCACAAGGCTCTGGATAAGATGTATGAAGAGAAGGACATGGAAAAGGGTGTGGAGGCAATGTTAGCTGCCTATCACGAAGACCCTTTCGAGGACCAGAAGCGGAGTCCAATGAGGGGAGCGGAGATGCTCGCTGCCTATTGGGACTATTGGCAAGATAGGATGGAAGAATTCGAGACAGTGGGCATAGAAGTTTATTTCGAGTTTCCTTTGTGGGGAGTAGATGATCTTGTCTGTGACACTTGTCATAAGGCTTTTGCAGCAGACTTCCTCAAAGGTGACTCCTGTGGATTCGAGACCTGCAAAGGCACCCTCGTCTACCGAGTAGTCTACTGTGGACTGATTGACAAGATCGAGCGAAACAAGAAAACAGGCGAAGTCATTGGCAAGGACCACAAGACCACTTCTTATCTTGATGGTTCCTATCTTGAATCCATGAAGCTTTCCTCTCAGTTCATGGGCTACTACTTCTGGCTCGCGAACCACAGCCCCTGGAAAGACGATGTAGGAAATACGTTCCTCGCTGATTTTCTCCTCACAGCCCAATCGAGTAAATATGCAGAACAGCCTGGTCTGCCATTGAGAAGAGAAAACATCCACGCGACTCCAGAGATCCTTACTGAATGGCAGGTAGATACCCAACAGTGGGTAGAGACCATTCAAGAATGGAGGACTAAGAGTGGCTATGCATACGGGCACGAATTCAATGCAGATCCAAATAGCTTGCCCGTGCTCCCGCCCAAGAATCCTGACAACTGTTCCAGATACAGATCCCTTTGCCCTTTCTATGGCCTCTGTTCTCATCCGCCCATAATGCGAGATACGCATATTAACATGCTTTATGAGGAAAGCGAATGGGACCCTCAGAATAGGTAGAGGTCTCACAAAATTTCATAATGAAAGTTTAAAAGAGGACTTCTCTAATGATAAAAAATATGGGATTAGCCGTAATGTGGATGATGATGCTAGGAATTCTAGTCTATTTCACCTGGATAATCAAGGAATTTCTTTCCTTTCTGATCGGAATGATTTCACGAGGAAACAAACGACGGAGAAACACCAAAAGAAAGATACCAATCTCATGACCACTCGAACCAAAGATGACATATGCCGCACCATCTCTATGATCCTCGGTAAATCCTTCGACGAATGTGAGCTAGTAACCGAGGGCGTCTATGCAGTCATGCAGTCTTATCTTGTTCAAGGAGACAGGATAGAAATAAGAAACCTGGGAACCTTTGAACCTGTGCAACGAGCACCGAAGAAAGTTAGGGACATTAAACGAAACCTCGCAATGTCCCTGCCGAGTAGACCATCTCTCCGTTTCAAGCCCTCCGCTGTTTTAATAAAGGACCATAGGACTTATGCCCAATCCCAAGGAAGAACTACTAGTCCCGCCTCCTCAGCTGATGTTGAAGCCCTCTGAAATAGAGATCGACGAGGGAAGGCAGAGGAAAACCTTTGACAAAGATGGATTACAGCAGTTAGGTAATTCGATTCAAAAGAGAGGACTGATAAACCCTCTAACGGTAAGGCAAGATGAGGGAGGAGTCTACCACCTAGTTGCAGGGGAGAGAAGACTCAAAGGCATCTTAATGGTCCTCGGTGACATTGCTGTTCCCTGTCGTGACTTTGCGGAGCTGGATCCTTATGAAAGACGAGCCATTGAACTAGAAGAAAACCTTCACCGCTCGGACCTTACGCCCACGGAGGAGACAGAGGCACTTGCAGAACTTCATGAGGTTCGAGTTGGAATGGCTGGAGGAGAAAAGACATCTGGACATCACGACCAATCTGGATCGTGGGGAGTTGGAGACACAGCCGAGCTAGTTGGTGTATCTCTCCCTACCGCTTCCAGAGACTTGGAACTCGGACAAACACTCGTAGACCTTAAACGTGATCTACCAGATGTATACAAATACGTCACAGATGACGGGGAAGCCAAGAGTAAAACGAGTATTAAGAAAAAGCTCGATCGGCTCCTTGCGGGAGCAACAAGAGGAGTTGAGGCTGAGAAAGCTCTCAAAGAAGCACCAAGCTTAGGGGAGATGATAGAAAATGGTGACGCAGTAGAAGGTCTCAAGCAAATGCCAGAGGCCTCTGTTGATCTCACTATCACTGACCCTCCTTGGGGAGTTCTAGATGACAAGAGTCTTCGTGAAGGGCTTGCCCAACATGCGGGTAGAGAAGGTGTTACCTGGAACGAGGACAATAAGAACGCCCTTGAGCTCTGGAAAAGACTCTGTCCAGAGCTTTACCGAGTGCATAAAGATGGAACTCACCTATATATATTCTGCAATGCCATTCCAAGAGACTTCCTCAATCCAGAAAACACAACCTATTTTGTTACCTTTGCAAAGGCATTAGTTGAAGCAGGGTTCTTAGTAAGACCTGCACCTCTCACCTGGGTCAAGGACATCCCCTTTGGTTATGTCCCTGACAAATACCAGCAGTTTCCTATGTGTACCGAAGCTATCATCTTCGCTCGAAAAGGAATACGCCCTTTCAACGAGCCCCCTTCACATGACTACTTCATCCAGACTCCAGTAAACAAAGACAAGATACATCTTGCTGAGAAACCCTGTAGCCTTATATCGAGACTCATAGACTTTTCAGGACAGAAGAGCGGTCTTTTCCTCGACCCCTTCGTAGGAAGTGGAGCACATATAGTAACCGCTGCTTGTCACGATAAACATCCTATGAGAATCAAGGGCTTCGAGAGTTCTCCAAAGCACTATAACGATGCAGTAGAGAGGTTACATAAGAGACTTGGAAATGCTAAAATGACCAAACGAGATCTTCCTGCCCTAACTCAGATGGAAGCTTAGTAGAAGGATATCCCACTTGAGAGGAGGTGATTCCAGTGCCACAGACAGCATTAACAAAGATTGACGAGGAAGGGAATCCTGTCTATAAGGATCCTGAAACTTGTCAAGAACCCGTTACGGATGTCACAGCTGATCCAGGGGAGAACGTACCACAGACTGTTCTCACGCCCTATGATGACGGGGGGCCTCTCAAGGCTGATCAGCCTGAAGCCATCCATGACAGGGTAGAAGCAGAGAGTAAAGAAGTCGCAGCAGAGAAAGTCAAAGCCGCTTTAGAGAGCTCTGCTGTGCCGAAGGCAAGTAAGACACTAGCAAAGACAGTGTCTACACCGCCCAAGGAAGCTTCTTCATAGACACTAGTGGGGAGGATCAGTCCATGATCATCAAGACTAAGGGAGTAAGAACAACCATAAGTCTCAAGACCGAAGAAGCGGAATTGCTGAAATTCGCTCAAGCTCCTCGATGTGGAATTAAGGTCGGTGAGCATATTACATGGTTAACCCTAACTGAGAGGGAAGAGCTAAATGCCCTCCTCAAACGATTCAAGGAGGAACTCTAAGTGCCAGAGTTTTCTCCTCAAGACAAACGCTTCGTGCCTATCTCTGGGCCCGAAGATGCTGATATCGTTATCCTCGGCGAGGCTCCAGGCAAGGAAGAAGCTATTAAAAAAGTCCCTTTTATCGGGGCTTCAGGTAGGCTGCTCTTTCAAGACATCCTCGCACAAGGAGGAATCAAAAGGGAGCAATGTCTCATAGGCAATGTTTCTCCTGTAATGCCTACAGGTGGACATTGGAGTTCCTTGAAAAAGATGGGTGTGAACCTGCCCAATCTCTTTGCCGAGTGCAAGGCCTGGGTCCATGCCCATCCCCGCAAGCTGATCATCTGCTGCGGAGGAGAGGCCTTAACATGCATGACTGGCAAAAAGGGCATAATGAATTACCGAGGTTCCTACCTCGAAGATTCCTTTGGCCAGACAGTTCTTCCTATGGTTCATCCTGCAGCCACACTCCGAGATTGGAAGTTCCTTTATCCATCAAGACACGATGCTAAAAGGGCCAAGTTCTTCTATGACCATCCAGACTTCGATACAGAACCCAGGTATCTGGTCACCAAAAACCAGCGAATCATTAAGAGTCTTAAGACTAGAAAGGTTGTCGAAGAGGCTCACTCCGCTGACTATTTTATTGCAGAGCTGCGGAAACTCCAAGAAGCCACAATACTCTCTTACGACATAGAAACCTTTGCCGAGACTATTACCGTCTTTGGAGTTGCCAGCTCGCCCACCTATGCACTATCAATCCCTTTTACCGGAGAGTTTTCTACCTATGATGAGGCTCGGCTTATCGAAGAAATCCGATCCCTCATGGCGAGTCCGATTCCTAAGGTTGCCCAAAATGGAGTCTATGATAATACTTATCTTGCCCAAAATTGGGGCATCGAAGTCAAGGGCTTCGTTTGGGATACCATGCTTCTCCATCATAACTGCTACGCAGAACTTCCTCACGCACTAGCTTTCATTGCATCCATATACACCTACGAACCTTTTTACAAAATGATGGCCAAGGAAGCTGATAGTGCTTCCTACGACAATGCACTCTGGGAATACAATGCCCTTGACGTAGCTGTCACCCTCGAAGCTCTCAAGGGCCTACAAAGGGATGTCCGATCCTTGGGCGTAGAGAAGTTCTATTGGGACCATTACCTTCCTCTCACCTATGCCCTAGGTCGAATTCAATCTCATGGAATTCCCTTTGACCACAAGGAACGAGATAGAATTCTTACCGAAACCGAGACCCACCTAGAGCAAAAACGCAAGAGACTTTCTGATCTTGTGGGAGAAGAACTCAACGTCAATTCTCCTAAACAACTTAAAGACTACCTCTACTCTACTCTAGGCCTTACCCCTCAATACAACCCTATGACTCAAGGGATCACTACTAATGAAGATGCCCTTCTTAAACTCCGTAAGAAAAATCCTCCCCATCAAGAGTTCTTCGACTTGGTCCTCGAGATACGAGGACTTGCTAAAACAAAATCCACCTACCTCCGACCACGATCTGGCTTGGAAGACCCAGACGGGCGAGTGCGAACATCTTACAATATTGCCGGATCAGCAAGGAAAGCTGCTGCTACTGGTGGCACAGAAACGGGAAGACTTAGTAGCTCAACAAACTGTTATGGGAGAGGAGGTAATCTGCAGAATGTCCCCAAGTGGCTCAGGAGTATGTATTGCTCTTCCCCTGCTTGGACCTTCTGGCAAGCGGATCTTAGTTCTGCCGAATCATATATTGTGGCATGGGATTCAGGCGAGGACAGTATGCTTCAAATACTGCAACGTCACGATCTCTATAAACCAGGGGCAGGACAAAAGATATTCTATCACGAATTCATTGGACATATCATCACCGGTTTGGATCTTAAAGATGTCAAAGGGGACTTTCGCGATCTGGCCAAAACTGTAGGGCATGGCTGGAACTACGGAATGGGCACAAGAAAGATGGTAGAAACCGTGAACCTTCGCTTGCCCTCATTTCCCTTTGATCACAAGACTGCTGTGGAGTGTTACAATGCCTTGGATACAACGCTCAGTTCTATTACCAAGTGGCGCGAGACTATTCGTGAGAAGATCCGGACAAACCGAAGCCTGCGAAATTGCTTTGGTCGCCAACGGATATTCCTCGGACGATTCGATGAGGCAACTTTCCGAGAAGGTTTTGCGTTCATACCTCAATCAGAGGTTGGTGATTGGCTTAATAAGTGTCTTATTGAAACAGAAAGGAATTTTGACGGAAGAGTGGATGTGGAAATCTTGGGTCAAGTCCATGACTCTATATTCGGCCAATGCAGAAATGGATCTTTGGATGAGGTCCAGCAAACTATCACCCAAATTTTACAGAGGCCTCTTCCACGCCATATAGGCGGTGTGCAACTGAGGATACCATGTGAGTTCAAGAGTGGAGTTAATTGGAGGGAGGCGAGTTGAACAATCGGAGACCTGAGGATGAGGATGCTGGGCCAATCATGATTGACACAAAGGCCTTTGTACAAAGACTAAAGTATTCAGGAGAGAGATGGATAGTTCTAGTAGATGATGGAGCTATGCCCATTATTGGTAGGGGCTGGACATTTGCACAAGCCCTTGACTACATCATTGAAGAATTTCTAGAAGAAGAAGATTACGAAGAATGAGTAACTCTATTCCTGACGACTTCATCAGACGTTACTTACTCTACACAGCAGCTCACGAATCCCCTCGCTGCTATCATCAATGGATAGCTATAGGGATTATTGGCGCTAGCTTAGGTAGACGAGTAGTTCTTGATATGGGGCACTATCGTGTCTTCCCTAATAATTTTATAATCCTGACCTCAGGCTCTGCCGAGTGTCGGAAGGGAGGCGCGATGGATATGGGTATAGACATCCTGAGAGAACACACAGAGACACATCTCTTCGAGGGCAAGATTACTTTAGAAAAGATGTATCAAGAGATGAGTAAAAAGATTGCTCCGCAACAGGGGGTTGTTGCGGAGACACCATCAATTCCTCTCGTAATCTACGCAGATGAACTTGCAGTGTTTCTCCACAGAAACGCCCAACAAGCAGGCTTGCCTTCGGTCCTCTGCACACTTTATACCAACCCCCCTAAGCACGATTACAGAACTAAAACCGCTGGATCTTCCTACCTCATCAAACCTTCTATCAACATCCTTTCGACTACCCAACCTGCCTGGATGCAGAGAAACCTTTCACAAGAGACTTTTGAAGAAGGGCTTGTAGGGAGGCTCTTGCCCATTTATGCTGATAAGCCAAGAAGTAGAGTTACCATGCATAACATTACTGCAAAGGAAAAGGGACTACAAAAACTCTTAGCTGCTCAGCTTAATGGGATAAGTAAGATCGAGGGAAACTTTAGGCTTACAGGAAATGCATTGAAGGTCTACGATGAATGGTACCAAACAAGGAAGGCTCCTAAGGATGGTGAGGTCGAGAAGATCTGCGGATTTTGGGGAAGGGAACATGCCCATGTTTTAAAGACCGCTATGATCTTTGCGCTGAGTACTGGGAATCAGCTTCAGATCTCGGATGGAAACCTATCTGCCGCCATCGAGGCAGTAAGGGAAGTAAGGGAAACCCTTCCCTATGCCCTAAAGGGTGGTGGTGCAGAACAAGATGTGCAACACATCAGTCTTGTTCTTAATGAGCTTAAGAATCACGGAGGGCCTATGTCCTACGAACAGCTTGGTCAGAAGTTATGGAGGCACATGGGAAGCACAAAGATGGAAGAGGCTATAGATAGCCTAATCAAGTATGGGAAGATAGTTCCACATAGACCAGAGGGATCACAAAGGCTTTATTTTATAGTAGTCTAAAATTTCAAACTGAAAGTTTATTCGGCTCTTGGTAATCTAGGAGAAACGAACTCAGCCTTCAGATTAGTCAACCTCTCCACCATAGTCTCATCTTGTAGTCTAAGCCTAGGATCAAACAGTGCATCATATGCCCTATCGCCAAAGAGAAGCTCAGGAATAATCTTGCGTGACCTACCAATTTCTGCAGACTCCCCAATCAGAGTTTCGTAGACCTTCTCAGGAATCCTCTCGAGCCTAGGACCTACATGTTCGTCAAAATCACTCAGTAATTTTCCAATTTCTTCCCTAAGCTTGTCTGCCTTAATTATGTCTTCAGGCGACCCACGATCATCTAAGATAGCAGCCTCGTCACGTTTCTCTCTCGCCTCTGCTGCGATGTCTGCCCTGTCTCGAGCTATCCGCCTTATTATATTAATCCCACTCTGAAGATTAGTAGTAAGATAAGTCGTTTCTAATTGCCTTCGGCTAGGCTGGGTAGCCCTTCTAATGATTGGACCAAATACAGGAATATGCTCCGCAAGAGGCCCAGTTTCCCAATTCGCAAACAGATTAACTAAATCCATTGGGAGCTTAGAGGCCTTATCTGCTGACGGTCCTCCAAGAAAGAATCCAAGGCCTGCCTGCCCTCCATAAACCGCAGATTGGGCGATCGACATGAAGAGCCCTATTGCACCTACTGAGATAATATTCTCAAGTTGCCTTCTCATGATGAACTTATAAGAGTCTTTCTCCCAAGCAGTAGCAAGTGCTTCAAAAAGATCTTTGTCACTGTTGATAGGTTGATTCCCAACGATTCTACGGAACCAATTAGGGAACATCCTTTTATCAAAGGTAGCAAACTCATCCCTACCTCGAAGTAAAGGATTTACACCCTTTGCTATATCCTTTGTACTTTCTTTCAACTCTCCATAAATAGAACTTACAATGAGAAACTTGGCCATAGGAGCAAACCTTTTGTAATCTTTTATAGGATGCTTTAGTCCTATAGCAGCTTCCTTTACAACATCATTATAAAGAGACCTACCAGCATTATACATAAAGGTCTTGAACTGAAACACAGTCTTACCTAACGGACTAGATACGAAAAGCGGATTATCTAAAACATCTGCCATAAACTGTGTAGCCCTCGAGGACTGAAACCCCATCATCTTAGCTAGATTGGTATTCCACACATGGTCTATACCCATATCGGTAAGACTTCTTCCGAACTTATAGTCATCATTGGCCCTACGCATCTTCCCTACAATGTCCTTCCCTTCAGGAGTCAAGCCATTAGCTGAGGCAAAACGCTTAAGGTGCCTATCCCTAAAGCCTAGTCTATGCAAATCATCCATGAGCCTTTTGCTTTTTATTGCATCCCTCCCTGCATTCTCCCCAAGTTCCACAAGCATATCTGTAACATACCTTCGACCTGCATTGGCTGTGATCTGTCTATTCCATTTCTCAATCCTAGCAAATCCTGTCCCTCGTAGAAACTTAGAGCCCCAATTTCCGCTAATATCTACATCGGCCATCTTCATCATGTCTTGCCATATAGCTCCGGATCTCATTGCAAAGTCTTGACTTTGACCTCTTGTAGCCTGTCGAAAGCTGTTTGACATCTCGGCCATAGTGTTCCATACCCCAAAACGCCACATGGTGAAGGCTGGTTGCGAAACATTGTCGATCATGGCAAGACCCAACTCCGTAATGATATTAAGCGTCCTCAAGAAGTTGGAGAGCCCAGCCGCCCCAGGATCAAAATTGCGTATCCCTAGGATCGTATTCAGGGCGTTTGTAGCCATGTGTGCATTTCCACCCCTCTTCTCAATTCGGGCCACAAGTTCCCATGCAGTTTCCCCAAGGTCCTTCGTAACTTCCTCCGCTACCTCTCGAAGGGCACCAGGATATGTTGCAGTTTCAGTAAAGGCCTCATTAAGGACATCTTGAGAAACTATCTCTCCTCTATTTCTCATTATCTTGCCCATGCGATCTCGGAGATGCCGAATTAAGGGCAAGAAAGTCTCTGGATTGACCTTACCCTGAAGCAACTCAGACCCCAGATTTACTTTAAGGTTCTTGGCCCTCGCAATATTCTGAAAGTGGAATTGGAAATAGTTTTCTAAGCCGTTTAAAGCCTTCTTACTATTCCACCCTCCTACTCCTGTCTCAGGTAAGAAATCCTCTAGTTCTTTAATATCAAGATCATCTATTTGAAGACCCCTATAGCCCTCCTTCACTCGACCTATATGAGTTTCTATAGCATTTACCGTAGCCCTTACAGTTGGATGAAGTTTGGCTATAACATCTGCACTAAGCTCTCCCTTAACTGCTTGAAGTGCTTTACGTAGGTGACTTCCTGTTACAAATCGTTGTCTCTTTGCTCCCTTTCTTACAAGAGCTTTGCCTCCAGCCTCTCCAGCTTTTACATGCATCCTCTGCCTTTTTAACCCTTCGGTGAAATGGGTCTGGTATTTGCGTAGCGTTGGGAAAATATCCGCCAATGCAGTTCCCGCATCAATAACCCATGCCAGCCTGAAATCAAGCATTCTACCAGCTAACTCTACTCCTTCTGGACCCATGCGCTCCAAGGCTCCTGTCGTAGAAAACAGTATATTGTCTCTAGCATAAGCCCATCCTTTTGAGGCATCACTCATCTCGGTGAGCTGTTTAATCTTTTCTGTATTCGCCGGACTGACAACGGGCCTTATAAGCCTAGGAACCACGGTTGGATGTATGCCTACATTATCTACGGACTTAACCGCTTCACTGATTCTAAGCACTCGCTCGAACTTATAACGAGGCTTAGAACCAGTTACTGCCTCTGGAGCTTTTTCTAGTGCCCTTCTTACCGCTCCAATCTTTTCTGTCAGCTGGTCTCCAGTTAAACCTACAGCTTCCTTAATCTTAACCATATCTAGGCCCTTCTGTCCAGGCTTATTCGTCAACCTCCTGACCATGTTAAGATACTGAAGCCTCTCCAGCAAGGCTTTTTTAGGTCCTAGCTCTGGCTTGCTAGCATACCGCAAAGCAAGCTCTGTTTCACTTGCAACAAGGTCAGCTGTGACTTCAGGTACTTGCCTCGCTGTGGCTCCTATCTCTTTAGGTACAAGGTCGTACTTTAGCTCAGGCATATACCGTCTTGCAGGTCCAAGTACTGGTTGAGTTCCAATATCGAGCTTCTTAATCTCTCCTACTTCCTCTAAGACTTCGGGGACATCAGGTAGGCGTGGGTCCTTAACCTTAGTTGCTGTTTTCGTCCTCTTCAATAAACCTGGAATGAACGGAGCAATAATATTTAAAGCTATTCTCTCCCCATAATCTCCGGCTACTCCAGTGACCTCAAAGTCTCTTTCTAATCCACTAGCCTTAATTGCTTCTCTAACGGTATCTATTCCAATAGCTGTTGCACTTTCAGCTATGGCTCTTGGATCCTTCATGGCCATCACAGCTTTCTTTCCAAACTTGCTCGTAACACCCTTACCAATATTCTTTACTATTTGTCTCACTACTACTCTCTTTAGTACAGGTCCTAGCAGACCTCCCCCGGCAAGAAAAATCGGCAGTTCCCCTACAGCAAAGCCGACGAAACTTCCTGCGGTTCCCGCTGTTCCAGCAGCCTCTAGTTGCTCTGCTGTGGGTTCCTTCGTCCATCCCATAGCTGTAGGAACACCCACCGTCAAAACATCTGCCGCTGTCCTAACTGCCCTCTCACCGAACCTTTGTGCCGCAGGTAGTTGCCTTATCTCCTCTGGAGTCATATCAGCAATATTTATACCATGAATATCACCACCATAGTCCACCGTAGCAAAAGGATCTTGCTTCGCTTCTGAAGGTCTCGGTTCACTGATCCTAGACTGTGAGTCTCTTATTGCTTGAAGTACAGCCTCGTCATCCTCCTCCTTCGAGAGATTAGCAGTTTCAGGTAGTCTGCGTTTCTTAGCTTGATAGGTTGGGTCTTTCGAATCTGGTCCATCCGGTAATCTAACGACTGGCATTATTTTCCTCCTATATCTATCTTACCATCTTCACAACATCTCTCCTGTTATCCCAATCACTCATCTCTTCCGGTGTCCACTCACGAGGGAGGCGGGATGGATGCGCAGCTTTATTTCGCTGTCGTATAACCCAAACATTTAGCCGTGCTGCCCTCGAGTTCAGCCCCCCTGGTATAGTCCCCTTCATATATTCAAACAGATCCTGAGTCATAGGTGTATTTCTAGGAACTCCAGGAGATATCTCCCCCTCTTGTATATTATTTCCGAACTGATCCCAGAACTCATGGACAGTATCCACCGAGTGCACCATATTGAAATACTCTTCACCGATTTCTAGTTCTGCCAGATGAGCTTCAGGACTATCTGGGTCTGACAAAGCGCGTTCGAAAGTTTCCGATTGCGTTTGCCCTAATGGGACAATGTCAGGCTGTGGAGTTTGTGGTATTTCTGGCTCAACCCCTCGCTGTTCCCGCTGATCATATACAGGCCCACCTCCCGGTACTACTTCTCCTGGTCTTTCTGACTCACCCCGAGTTTCATGACGAATAGGTGGTAAATCACCTACTCTCGGTACTAATCCTCGCTGTTGCCCTGGAGTTTCTCGGACCCCAGATGGCGCTGGCGCCCCTTGTACCCCACCACGAGATAAATACCGTTTATTCTGCCACCCAGGCACTGCTGTACTATCTGGAGGGAGGTCTTCAAATTCTTCACGCGTTTGTCCTCCCATTCCTCCCATTCCTCCCATTCCTCCTGCATATCCACGAATTGTGGGATCAAGTCTTGCAGCAGCCTCTCTACCTCTTGCGGAATATTGTGATTGAGGGGAAAGTGCTAAGCGCGTCGCCGCACCGGCCCGTGCCTCAAACACAGCCTGTCCCATTCCTAATTGGCCTCTAAGCCTCGCTATCTCCATTGCCCGCTGATGTGCCAGTTCGGAAGATTCTCCGGATTCTGCAGCCTTCATCTTCGCCAGAGCCAACATCCCTGCAGTTCTTTCTGTCTCTTTATTATGCCTCATCACCTCATCAAACGCATCACTATCAAGGTAATACTGTTCCCACTCAAGCCAGTTCCTATGCTGAAGCTCAAGCCTCTCTAATTGAAGCCTTTTATTTCCTTGATCCTTCTGCCATGCAGCATTTTTCGCATTGAGATCAGTCTGATATTTTTCATCTAGTGCCTTTATTCGCTCAGTCCTAGCAGCAAACCACTGGACAGATCTATCAGCTATTTGTCTTTTCTCCTCATCACCCATCTTCTTGAAAACCATAGCTGTGTCTAAGCCACTCTGCATTGCTCCTGCAATCCCTCTCATCCAATCCTTTCCTGCCACTTAGGACCTCCTTTCAGAGATCTGGTCAGGCCTTAACTGACCGCGCTGCCAACCCATTGCTGCCTGTCTTTTAGGACTCAAAAGATTTCTGAGGTCCCGCTTAATTTTGCCCTTTTCTCCAGATCCTTTAACATCAGCTAGAAGCGTGAGAATCCTCTTTCTCAGCTCTCGCTCGCGTTGAAAAGGGCGACCAGAAGGTCCTGGTCCTACTCTACCTCTCCTAGAGAATCGATGGCCTCCAAACCTCGCAGCCTTTTTGTCAATTAATCTATCTGCTGCACTAACTGGGGGCTTTCCTGCATAGGCTGCTAATCCTCCAGCTACAGCTGATGCAGCAGTTGCTATTGCCATCCAAGGGACAGGCATATTTGATGCTCCTCCTGATGGAAGTACATTCTTGGCCTTCTCTCCTACTGAAGTTACCTTTTTGATATAGGCGAGATCAGCTGGTCGAATCTTTATGTCCGTAGATGCCATATTAAGTTGCTACCGTAAAGGCTAAGACAGCATCGACATCATCTATCTTACCATCGTGATTAAGATCAAAGTCGTCCATCCATATCTGCTGCATCCCAGGATCTTGTTGAGCAAAACCTGCCATGATTTGAGAGTAAACTGTATTAATATCATCTCCCAAGTGTTTATACTGATCTCCTGCCTGAATAAGACCTACTACATCCTTGGCATGTCTAATGTCCGAAGCAGTTAAACCAAACTCTTGAGAGACATTGGCTAGATTTGTTTCATAGCCCATTATGTAATCAAGGACCGCATCTAGTTCGTTTCCCCCAATAGACTCACCCGCGGTGCTTTCAAGCAAAGTAATCATATTGGCCATACGACCTACATCAATATTCGCTAGCTGGATCTCGCTGTTAGCAGCTAAGGACATAACAGTAAGATCACGAGCTTGATTTCTATCTAAGCCTCTCTCTTCAATCTCAGCCTCAAGTCCAATGATGAATTGGTCCCACTGATTTCCTTCCCTAATATCAAACTGCTTTTGACTCTCTAAGAACACCTTATGCTGCAGGGTAGGTACCCCTCCTTGCTCTACCAAAGCTGCCATTTCCATGAAGTCATTGAAGTTTATTTCACCATCATTATTTAGATCATACAGAGGATCCCAATTAGGATCACCCTCCCTGGTATGCCCGTCTCCAAAGGCCGTAGTAAACTTATCAAACTCTTCAGGACCATATGCGTCCCAAATACCAGTAAGCTCAGCCTCAGTAACCTTGTGCTGAAACCTCATGTCTATTTCTTTTAAGTCTACTAGTCTTGCCTGTAGATCTACCTCTGCAGACGTAAGTGATTGAGTTCCCTGTGTAACTTCCGCTCCAGTATCTGGATCTATTGGACGAGGACCAATGACTCCTGGCAATTCAAATTGGCGTCTAACTAGAGCAGCAAAAGCAGGATCCTCACCTGACTTTCTTATGATAAACCTCGCGACCCCGCCTTCAGCATCAATTTCTGCGGATGTAGTTCCAAATCTTGCAGCAAGGGCCTCTACTGCATCTGGCCCCATCTCCGTCATCATTTCTTCAACCGTTATGGCCTCAGGAAAACTGAAGGGCACATTGAATCTAGGAAGCTCGATCTCACCAGTTTGCACTTCCCTCTTATACTGCAGATCCTTTGCTTGAGTCTTCCTTTCCTCTGTTCCAGCTTCTTGAATACCCCTTCTCTGTTCTTCACCAGTCGCCCAAATCTCGAGCCTTTTACTAATTCTATCTGCTGCAGCTTGCCTGCTTTCATATTCAAACTTTCCCAGCTTCGCGGTCATATCTTGACGAGCCCGCATGGCTGCTCCTATCTCCTCCTTACTCGTCAGCCCTGTCCGTAACCTCCCTTCGCTTCTGGCTGTATCAGAGATGCCCTGCAATCTTCTTCCATAGTCTGCATCTACCTCCCCGGCTATCTCTCCTCGTACCTTCGCTAGGGCTTCAGGAGTTTCGAAGAGTAAAGGAATCCTAATATCCTTCACCGAGTCGAGTTTACTGTCGCCCACGGACGATAGGTATTGTTCTCTTTTAAAAACATCATCTAAGATAGGATCAATTCCCTGCCCAGTGAAAGCACCATAATCTGGATCAGCTTTGGGGCTACCTTCTTCAGCCATTCTTAGGTCCCCTCATCTGTAGTAACAACCAGGGTTGTATTGGTATCATCAATAGTAGCATGCAGTGGAGCAACATAGGCAATTTCTAAACCTGAAATTGCAAAGGTTGACGCTGTCGCTACTCGAATTGTAGGGAAGATAACAGTTCCACCACTTCCACCTTCTCTTAAAACTACTGTTCCTGCATCCGTTACCGCGTCTGCAAAGATTCCAGTGAGGATACCACTTTTAAGATTCGTGCTTCCTCTCTGGATATTCCCTGTAGCAGTAATTGTATCTGATACCTTACCAATGGGCATGTTTAGCCTCCTTTAAACTTTCATTATGAAACTTTACGGAAGCATCTAATCACTTCTTCTTTTTTCTTGTCGTTGCCTTAGACTTGGACTTCTTACTACTACCTTGTGGCTTAGACTTCTTAGAGTTTCCCTTTGTCTTGTACCCTACTCTATATGGCATTACACTCTAGCCTCGTATTAAAATTTTACCCCGATTGTAAGGGCTTGCCTGATGACACCTCTAATATGTGACATACGACCACTAAGATATAAGACACGAAAATACTTTTTCATCTCACTCGTATAATCCCATCTATCCTCCCCGTCCTTATCACTAACATAATCTAAACGCATATCTAAACTCATGTGATCCTTGTTTAGTTCAAACTCACTGCCAACATTAAAGAATGTTGTTCTGCTACCAGTATCGGACCACTCACTCGACGAACCAGAATGTACTTGCCATCCTTTCCAAGTAAGGCCAATGGTCCAGCCGACCACTCTATGATCATCATAGACAAAACCTCTTCCCTCCGTAATTAAACCCCAGTAATTCTGTTCAGAGTCAATACCATACTTATAACGTGCATCTTTCCCTGACGATCTAGAATATTGTCCTATAACTTCCAGACCAGATCGGATTTGAATATTACCATTAGCCGAGTACTGCTCCGAAGCTCCTACCTTTACATAACTGCCATCTAATGAAACCCTAGCCATAGCAGAATCATGACAACAGATAAGGAAAGTAAGAATATACAGGTACCAATAACTTTTGGCCATTGCATTTTAACTCATTTCAGAAGTTTCCACACCGCTCCAAATATAATACCCATAGAGCAAACTGTGAAGATTATTAACTGCTCCAAGAAACTAAAGTTGATGTCAGCAAGAAATGATAACACAGTCCAAACATCCATCACTATCCCACTATTTTTAACCTGCTCGTATACATCAAGAGAAGCTAAAACACTAACCGCTCCTCCTCCAGTACTTATTCCTGTTACTAGTCCAGACCTTGCTAATACAGTATTTGTAGCCTTTGGTGGATCAGATCTCCTACGTGATTTAGTCTTCGCTATAACGCGTTTTGTATATGAGTTCTGTTGCTTCTGTATCTTGTCAGCACCCTCTCGACGCATTCTAATAGCATCACGAATTCTATCCTTTGCATCTTTTGATGGTAGTGGGCTATTAAGCCATATATTCAACTGCTGCTCAGAATACGACGTAAGAGGCTGTGACCTTGGGGGTGGCCACGGAATAATATTCATAATTTCCCTCCCCTCGTCTGATCCCTTATTTCTCTCTTTGAACTCCTTTGAATTTTTCGAATGTTCGCAAACCGCCAAGCCCTAACATTGCTGTGACAAGCCCAAACAACGGTCCTGTATCAAGAACAGGAAACTCTATATCTGGGTACCAGATTATTATAAACCAGCCCAACAACGGCTGAGCAATGAAGTTCCATGCTATTCCTGCACCACAGGTCCACCCAATAAAAGGTCTCCATCCAGCTACGAATAGACTTTTATGTACTGCTTCGGCTTCATTAACCTTTATCTGGGCTATGTTAGCTGAACTAATAGCCTTCAGCAAGTCCCTCTCCATGTCCAGCTTTCTTCTCTGCTTCTCAGATGGATTGGGAATGAAGTCAAGAGCCTTATCTAAAACAGGCCCTAATAGCATATTAAGCAAAGCCACTAGCTACCTCCATTAAGCTTCTTCTCGAAAAGGGCATTTTTCCGCTTCGTAGCATCTCGGACGACCTTGGCAAATCCTCCTGCACCACCAGCAATAACTCCACCGGATACTATATTGTCTAGATAATTCCCTATAGAAAACACAGGATCTGAACCAAGAATAATCTGTAAGAATTGTACATCAAAGAGGAAGGCAATAATAACGCAACCCCCAAGCATTACGTCATCCCAATAGCCTTCCGACTGAACTACAGCCTTGATATTATCCATTGCCAACTTTACAACTCCTGAGAACATGGCAATCTGAAACACCATCATAGCCATCTCAGCTGCTTGATCTTCCATCATTTAACCTCCTTTGGGATCTTCGTTGCTTCGTTGCCCTCCTGCCCGTTATCGTGCAAAGCCAGCAGCATCTCCTTCGCACCGCGCAGTGTGCAGATTTGCGGATCTCGTTCTGCGAGATAGTTTACTCTCTGCTGTATCTTCTCGTCCAGCTCTTCGACTGTGGGTAACTTGTTCATGCTGCCTCCCCCGCAGCTATTCGTGCTGCTCGATTCTTATACCCTTGCCCCTTCGCAGATTTATCTGACCTATAGATTGGGTCCCACCTTGCAATCTTTTCCCTCAACGCCTTTTCCGCATCTATTTTTGATGATGCATTAGCGTGATCCCACCACGCTTGAGGGTTCGCAACTGGATGAGCCAAAATCTCTATTTCTTGCGATGATAATTGCCTTGGCATAAAAACCTCTATGTTAAAAGACACGCTGAGAAAAAAGACGCAGTAGTAAGATCAACAACCTTAGCCCCGTTATGTACAGAGATCGAAATGTGGACTGTGTCTGCCGCGTCCATATCTGCTATTACCGATGCTGGCATAGTAAAATCCGTCCCGCCACCTGCACATGCATACGGGTTTGCATATCCGACATTA
>Ga0208316_1000370_pt1 | contig 41334 bp, 30 predicted proteins | sample MalvireepMed_231_FD_184240 | JGI IMG/M metagenome (GOLD analysis project Ga0208316, IMG submission 184240) | Marine viral communities from the Global Malaspina Expedition - Malaspina viral metaG DeepMed_231 (SPAdes) (version 2) | ecosystem: Environmental > Aquatic > Marine > Oceanic | place... | reverse complement strand
CAGGGTGACAGCGGTGTCACCCGGCGGGCAAGAAATTCATTCGAGTTGCCAAGGGTTTGTGTGGCACAGGGTGACGGTCAGGGGGTAGGGGGGGTGCAGGTGCGTCTGTTCCGATCGTGTCGCGGGTTGAGGGGCGGTTTTGCGAAAAGCCGGTGGGGGCCGGCGGAAAACGATCTCTCTTCGCGCGCGTGTAGGAAAGCGAAAAGCGACCCTGCGCGAACGAGTGCGCCCGAGCCACAGCCAGAGCCCGGGTGGTGCGCCTGGCCGGGCCGTTGACGCCAACGGGGGTCTTGCCTATATACGCCGCAACCGCCCGCTTCGAGCAGGGCCGATTCATGCGCGGGAGTCGGTCACGGGATAGGAAGCGGCGTTTCCATATCGCGATGCCCATACAGGAGCTGCAGCAGCACCGGAGCCGGTGCATCCTCGCTGCGGCCGCTTGGCGTCGCTGTGGTTCTCCACGCCCACGAGACATGAAACCTGTCGGCGCGCATCCTGCGCAGGCCCGGCATCAAGGCAAAGGCGACACTCCCCTTATGGCTACCAAGGCGAATGCCCCGCAAAAGAGCGCCGGCAAGACCACGGCCCGTTCCGCAACCTCGGGCACGGCCAAGCGCCGCATCCGCAAGATCTTCGGCGATGCCCACGAAGTGGTCGAGATGCCCAATTTGATCGAGGTCCAGCGCGAAAGCTACGAGCAGTTCCTGCGTTCCGACAAGGAGACCGATTACGTCTCCGGTCTGGAAAAGACGCTGCGCTCGGTCTTCCCGATTCGCGATTTTGCCGGCACCGCCGAATTGGACTTCGTCCATTACGAGCTCGAGCCGCCCAAATACGACACCACCGAATGCCGCCAGCGCGGGATCACCTACGCCGCGCCGATGAAGGTGACGCTGCGCCTCATCGTGTTCGAGGTGGATCAGGAAACCGAGACCCGCTCGGTGCTCGATATCAAGGAGCAGGACGTCTACATGGGCGACATGCCGCTCATGACCGGCAATGGCACCTTCATCGTCAACGGCACCGAACGCGTCATCGTCAGCCAGATGCACCGTTCGCCGGGCGTGCTGTTCGATCACGATCGCGGCAAGACCCATTCTTCGGGCAAGCTGCTGTTCGCGGCGCGGATCATTCCCTATCGCGGCAGCTGGCTCGATTTCGAGTTCGATGCCAAGGACGTCGTCAACGTCCGCATCGACCGCAAGCGCAAGTTGCCGGTCACCTCGCTGCTGTTCGGGCTGGGTCTCGACAGCGAGGAAATCCTCGATGTCTTCTACGACAAGGTCACCTGGAAGCGCGCCAAGGACGGCTGGGAAATTCCCTTCCAGGCCGACCAGTGGCGCGGCCAGAAGCCGGCCTTCCCCCTGATCGACGCCAAGACCGGCGAGGAAGTCTTCCCCGCCAGCCAGAAGATCAGCCCGCGCGCCGCCAACAAGGCCGCCAAGGACGGTCTCGAGACGCTGCTGCTCCCGACCGAGGAAATCTTCGCGCGCTATTCCGCGCATGACCTGATCGACGAGAAGACCGGCCGCATCTACATCGAGGCGGGCGAGGAAGTCTCCGCCGAGAACCTCGAGGCGCTCGACAAGGCCGGGATCGACAGCATCGAGCTGCTCGACATCGATCACGTCAATGTCGGCCCGTGGATGCGCAACACGCTCCAGGTCGACAAGGCCGAGAACCGCGAAGAAGGCCTCGAGGCCATCTACAAGGTCATGCGTCCGGGCGAACCGCCGACGAAGGAAACCGCCGAAGCGCTGTTCGAAGGCCTGTTCTTCGATGCGGATCGTTACGACCTGTCGGCCGTCGGCCGCGTCAAGCTCAACATGCGGCTCGAACTCGATGCCGAGGACACCGTCACGACGCTGCGCAAGGAAGACATCCTCGCGGTCGTCAAGGAGCTGGTGAACCTCAAGGACGGCAAGGGCGATGTCGACGACATCGACAATCTCGGCAACCGCCGGGTGCGTTCGGTCGGCGAGCTGCTCGAGAACCAATACCGCGTCGGCCTGCTGCGCATGGAGCGCGCGGTGAAGGAGCGGATGAGCTCGGTCGACGTCTCGACCGTGATGCCCAACGACCTGATCAACGCCAAGCCCGCGGTCGCCGCGGTGCGCGAGTTCTTCGGTTCGTCGCAGCTGTCGCAGTTCATGGATCAGACCAACCCGCTCTCCGAAGTGACGCACAAGCGTCGCGTTTCGGCGCTCGGGCCGGGCGGTCTCACCCGCGAGCGTGCGGGCTTCGAAGTCCGCGACGTTCACCCGACCCACTATGGCCGGATCTGCCCGATCGAGACTCCCGAAGGCCCGAACATCGGTCTGATCAACTCGCTCAGCACCTTTGCCCGCGTCAACAAGTATGGCTTCATCGAGACGCCGTACCGCACCGTCGTGGACGGCAAGGTCACCAGCGAGGTGATCTACCTTTCGGCAATGGAAGAGCAGAAGCACACCGTGGCGCAGGCTTCGGCCGAGCTGAACGACGACGGCAGCTTCGCCGAAGAGCTGACCTCCGCCCGCCAGAACGGCGACAACCTCATGGCGCCCAGCGAAACGGTCACGCTGATGGACGTCAGCCCCAAGCAGCTCGTCTCGGTCGCCGCATCGCTCATTCCCTTCCTGGAAAACGATGACGCCAACCGCGCGCTGATGGGCTCGAACATGCAGCGCCAGGCCGTGCCGCTGGTCAAGGCCGAAGCGCCCTTCGTGGGCACCGGCATGGAAGAGACCGTGGCGCGCGATTCGGGCGCCGCGATCGCCGCCACGCGCGGCGGTGTGGTCGACCAGGTCGATGCCACGCGCATCGTCATCCGGGCGATCGGCGATGTCGAACCCGGCCAGTCGGGCGTCGATATCTACACGCTGCAGAAGTTCCAGCGTTCGAACCAGAACACCTGCATCAACCAGCGTCCGCTGGTGAAGGTGGGCGAGACGGTCGAGCCGGGCGATGTCATCGCCGACGGTCCCTCGACCGATCTGGGCGAGCTGGCGCTGGGCAAGAACAGCCTCGTCGCCTTCATGCCCTGGAACGGCTACAATTACGAGGACTCCATCCTCATCTCCGAGCGTATCGTGAAGGACGACGTCTTCACCTCGATCCATATCGAGGAATTCGAAGTCATGGCGCGCGACACCAAATTGGGGCCGGAAGACATCACCCGCGATATTCCCAATGTCGGCGAGGAAGCGCTGCGCAACCTCGACGAGGCGGGCATCGTCTATATCGGCGCCGAAGTGCATCCGGGCGACATTCTGGCGGGCAAGATCACCCCCAAGGGCGAGAGCCCGATGACGCCGGAAGAAAAGCTGCTGCGCGCGATCTTCGGCGAAAAGGCTTCGGACGTGCGCGACACCTCGCTGCGTCTGCCGCCCGGCGTTGCCGGCACGGTGGTCGAAGTGCGGGTGTTCAACCGTCACGGCATCGAGATCGACGACCGTACCCGCGCGATCCAGAACGAGGAGATCGAGCATCTGCGCAAGGATGCCGCGGACGAACGCGCCATCCTCAACCGGGCGACCTACAACCGCCTGCGCGACATGCTGCTGGGCCAGACCGCTTCCGCCGCGCCCAAGGGCGTCAAGAAGGGCGTCGCGATCGACGAGGAACTGCTCGAAGGGATCGACCAGCACGAATGGTTCAAGTTCGCGGTGGCCGACGATCAGCGCCAGACGCAGATCGAGGCGGTGAAGTCGCAATATGACGAAGCCGTCAAGATCATCGATGCCAAGTTCGAGGACCGCAAGGAAAAGCTCGAGCGCGGCGATGAGCTCGCCCCGGGCGTGCTCAAGATGGTCAAGGTCTTCGTCGCGGTGAAGCGCAAGCTGCAGCCGGGCGACAAGATGGCCGGTCGCCACGGCAACAAGGGTGTGATTTCGCGCATCCTGCCGCAGGAGGACATGCCCTTCCTCGAGGACGGGACCCCGGTCGACGTCGTGCTCAACCCGCTCGGCGTGCCGTCGCGCATGAACGTCGGCCAGATCTTCGAGACGCATCTCGGGATGGCGGCGCGCGAGTTCGGACAGCAGGTCACCCGCTCGCTGGCGGAATGGCGCGAAGCCAATCCCGATCCGGAAGCGGCCCAGCCGCCCGAGGCGGTCCGCGCGAAGCTGAAAGAGGTCTATGGCGAAAGCTACCACGACACGATCGACACGCGGTCGGACGAGGAAGTGGTCGAACTCGCCAGCAATCTCTATCTCGGCGTGCCGATGGGCACCCCGGTGTTCGACGGCGCACGCGAAGGCGATGTCACCACCCAGCTCCAGCAGGCCGGGCTCGACGGATCGGGCCAGTCGGTCCTTTACGACGGCCGCACCGGCGAGGCGTTCGACCGCAAGGTCACCGTGGGCATCATCTACATGCTCAAGCTGCACCACCTCGTGGACGACAAGATCCACGCGCGTTCGATCGGCCCCTACAGCCTCGTCACCCAGCAGCCGCTGGGCGGCAAGGCGCAGTTCGGCGGCCAGCGCTTCGGCGAGATGGAGGTCTGGGCGCTCCAGGCCTACGGTGCCGCCTACACGCTGCAGGAAATCCTCACCGTGAAGTCGGACGACGTGATCGGCCGGACCAAGGTCTACGAGGCGATCGTCAAGGGCGACGACACCTTCGAGGCCGGCATCCCGGAGAGCTTCAACGTGCTCGTCAAGGAAATGCGCAGCCTGGGCCTCAATGTCGAACTCTCCTCGATCAACGAGGACGAGGACGACGACGGCCTGCAGGTCGCGGCGCAATAGGAAAGGGGCCGGTCTCAGGGCCGGCCCCCCTTCCGTCCGTACGAAATTCACCCGCTAGGGAATTGTCATGAACGAACTGACCAAATTCACCAACCAGCTCGCCAAGCCGGAAACCTTCGACCAGATCCAGATCGGGATCGCTTCGCCCGAACGGATCCGTTCGTGGAGCTTCGGCGAGATCAAGAAGCCCGAGACCATCAACTACCGCACGTTCAAGCCCGAGCGTGACGGGCTGTTCTGCGCGCGGATCTTCGGTCCGGTGAAGGATTACGAGTGCCTGTGCGGCAAGTACAAGCGCATGAAATACAAGGGCGTCGTCTGCGAGAAGTGCGGCGTCGAAGTGACCGTGACCAAGGTCCGCCGCGAGCGGATGGGCCATATCGAGCTGGCCGCGCCGGTCGCGCATATCTGGTTCCTGAAATCGCTGCCAAGCCGCATCGGCCTGCTGCTCGACATGCAGTTGAAGCAGCTCGAGCGCGTGCTCTATTTCGAGAGCTACATCGTCACCGAGCCGGGCCTGACGCCGCTCGAGAAGTTCCAGCTGATGACCGAGGACGAGCTCCTCGATGCGCAGGACGAATATGGCGAGGACGCCTTCACCGCCGATATCGGCGCTGCCGCGGTCAAGACCATGCTGATGGATCTCGACCTCGAGCAGGAGCGGGCCGATCTGCTGCAGGAGCTCGAGACCACCAAGTCCACGCTCAAGCCCAAGAAGATCATCAAGCGCCTCAAGGTCGTCGAGAGCTTCATCGATTCGGGCAACCGCCCCGAGTGGATGATCCTCGAGGTGATCCCCGTGATCCCGCCCGAGCTGCGCCCGCTGGTGCCGCTCGACGGCGGCCGCTTCGCGACCTCGGATCTCAACGATCTCTATCGCCGGGTCATCAACCGCAACAACCGGTTGAAGCGCCTGATCGAGCTGCGCGCGCCGGACATCATCGTCCGCAACGAGAAGCGCATGCTGCAGGAAGCCGTCGACGCTCTGTTCGACAACGGCCGCCGCGGCCGCGTGATCACCGGCGCCAACAAGCGTCCGCTGAAATCGCTCAGCGACATGCTCAAGGGCAAGCAGGGCCGCTTCCGTCAGAACCTGCTCGGCAAGCGCGTCGACTATTCGGGTCGTTCGGTCATCGTCACCGGTCCGGAGCTCAAGCTGCACCAATGCGGCCTGCCCAAGAAGATGGCGCTCGAACTGTTCAAGCCGTTCATCTACGCCCGGCTCGACGCCAAGGGTCTGTCGATGACCCTCAAGCAGGCCAAGAAGTGGGTCGAGAAGGAGCGCAAGGAAGTCTGGGACATCCTCGACGAGGTGATCCGCGAGCATCCGGTGCTGCTGAACCGCGCGCCGACGCTCCACCGTCTCGGCATCCAGGCATTCGAACCCGTGCTGATCGAGGGCAAGGCGATCCAGTTGCACCCGCTGGTCTGCTCGGCCTTCAACGCCGACTTCGACGGCGATCAGATGGCCGTCCACGTCCCGCTGAGCCTCGAGGCGCAGCTGGAAGCGCGCGTCCTGATGATGTCGACCAACAACATCCTCTCGCCCGCCAACGGCAAGCCGATCATCGTTCCGTCGCAGGACATGGTGCTGGGTCTCTACTACCTCTCGATGGAGCGGCAGGAAAAGACTCCCGAGTTCATCGAGAACGGCGATGGTGCCAAGGTCGAGAAGCTGCCGATGTTCTCGGACATGGCCGAAGTGCACCACGCGCTCGAGACCAAGGCGGTCACGCTGCACACCAAGGTCATCGCCCGCGTTCCGCAGGCCGATGAAAAGGGCAATGTGTCGATGACCCGGTTCGAGACCACGCCGGGACGCATGCTGATCGGCGAATGCCTGCCCAAGAACCACAAGGTTCCCTACGACATCATCAACCGCCTTCTGACCAAGAAGGAAATCGGCGATGTCATCGATCAGGTCTATCGCCACACCGGCCAGAAGGACACGGTGCTGTTCGCCGACGCCATCATGGTGCTGGGCTTCCGCCACGCGTTCAAGGCCGGCATCTCCTTCGGCAAGGATGACATGATCATTCCCGATTCCAAGGACAAGACGGTCGAGGACACCAAGGATCTGGTTGCCGATTACGAGCAGCAGTATCAGGACGGCCTGATCACCCAGCAAGAGAAGTACAACAAGGTGATCGACGCCTGGAGCCGTTGCGGCGACGTGGTGGCCGAGGCGATGATGGAAGAGATCCGCTCGCAGCCGATCGGCGACGACGGCAAGCAGGCGCAGATCAACTCGATCTACATGATGAGCCACTCCGGTGCGCGTGGCAGCCCCGCGCAGATGAAGCAGCTCGCCGGTATGCGCGGGCTGATGGCCAAGCCTTCGGGCGAGATCATCGAAAACCCGATCATCTCGAACTTCAAGGAAGGTCTCAACGTCCTCGAATACTTCAACTCCACCCACGGCGCCCGCAAGGGTCTCGCGGATACGGCGTTGAAGACCGCCAACTCGGGCTATCTGACCCGTCGTCTGGTCGATGTGTCGCAGGATTGCGTGATCGTCGAAGAGGATTGCAAGACCCAGAACGCGCTGGAAATGCGCGCCATCGTGCAGGGCGGTTCGATCATCGCCTCGCTCGGCGAGCGCATCCTGGGGCGGACCATCGCGGAAGACATCGTCAACGCGGCGACCGGCGAAGTGATCGTCAAGGCGGGCACGCTGCTCGACGAGCCGATGGTGAAGGAAATCGAGGCTGCCGAAACGCAGGTCGCCAAGATCCGTTCGCCGCTGGTCTGCGAAGCCGATCAGGGCGTCTGCGGCAAGTGCTACGGACGTGATCTGGCCCGCGGTACGCCGGTCAACATCGGCGAGGCCGTCGGCGTGATCGCGGCGCAGTCGATCGGCGAACCGGGCACCCAGCTGACGATGCGGACCTTCCACATCGGCGGCGCCGCCCAGCTCAACGAGACCAGCCATCTGGAATCGATCTCGTCGGGCAAGATCGTCTATCGCGACATGCCGACCATCGTCGACAAGCGAGGCCGCATCCTCAGCCTCGCCCGCAATGGCGAGCTGGCGGTGATCGACGCCGAGGGTCGCGAGCGCGAAATCCACAAGGTGCCCTATGGTACCGTGCTGATGCACAAGGATGGCGAGCAGGTGAAGGAAGGCGATCGTCTGGCGGAATGGGATCCTTTCTCGCTGCCGATCATCACCGAGCAGAGCGGCGTGGTCCGCTTCCAGGATCTGGTCGAAGGCACGACCCTGGAAGAGCGCGTCGACGATGCCACCGGTATCGCCCAGCGGGTGGTGACCGAGAACCGCGCCACCGGTCGCAAGCGCAACGAGGATCTGCGTCCGCGACTGACGCTGCTCAACGAGGCGGGCGACGAGACCGAAGCGGCGCGCTACATGCTCGCCCCGGGCACGACGATGTCGGTCGAGGACGGCCAGCGGGTCGAAGCGGGCGACATTCTCGCCCGTGCCAGCCGCGAAGCCGCCAAGACGCGCGACATCACCGGCGGTCTGCCGCGCGTCGCCGAACTGTTCGAGGCGCGTCTGCCCAAGGACATCTCGGTGATCGCCAAGATCTCGGGCAAGATCGAATTCGTTCGCGAATACAAGGCCAAGCGCAAGATCGCGATCGTCCCCGAGGAAGGGGATGCGGTGGAGTATCTGGTCCCCAAGACCAAGGTGATCGACGTCCAGGAAGGCGACTTCGTCAAGAAGGGCGACACGCTCATCTCGGGCTCGCCCAACCCCCACGACATCCTCGAGGTCATGGGCGTCGAGGCGTTGTCCGAATACATGGTCAACGAGATCCAGGAGGTCTATCGACTGCAGGGCGTGAAGATCAACGACAAGCACATCGAGGTGATCGTTCGCCAGATGCTGCAGAAGGTCGAGATCACCGATGGCGGCGACACCACGCTGCTGCCGGGCGAACAGGTCGATCTGGAAGAGATGAACGAAGCCAATGCCAAGCTGACGCGCAACAAGCGCAAGGCTGCGGGCGTCCCGATCCTGCTGGGCATCACCAAGGCGTCGCTGCAGACCCGCAGCTTCATCTCGGCGGCGTCCTTCCAGGAAACCACCCGCGTGCTCACCCAGGCTTCGGTCGAGGGCAAGAAGGACACGCTGATCGGTCTCAAGGAGAACGTGATCGTGGGTCGTCTGATCCCGGCGGGTACCGGTGCGGGCATGAACCGCATGCGCGTCACCGCCTCGGGCCGCGATGCCGCGCTGCGCTCGCAGTGGAAGAAGGCGCAGGAAGCGATCATCGCCGCCCAGACCGCCGAGGAAGAGCACAAGGCCGAACTCGCGCAAGGGGCGGAAGCCGCCATGGGCGACGATCCGCTGGCGCGGATGGAAGGCGAAACGCACGGCACCGATGCGGACGCGGGCGATTACCTGCGCACCGACCAGGCCGAAGCGCCCGACGCGATCGAGAAGCACGAGGAGGCTCCCGCTCCTACCGAGGAAGACGCGGCGCAAGCCGAGGAACAGTCGGAAGACTGATCCCAATCCGCTTCTGAAGGCGCACACATGGCCCCGCCGGACCCCGCACGGTCCGGCGGGGCTTTTCCTTGCCTCATGCGTTGGCAGCAACATGAGAAAGAGTATCGCCCCGCTTGCCGCTCTGGCGCTCGCCGCCTGTCAGCCCGGCGCTGACGATGAGCCGACCACAGTTGTCGCAGAAGAACCCGCGCCGCCTGCCGGTGGGCCGGTTGCAACACCAACCCCGGAACCTGCGCCGCCCGGCGCCGAACGGCCCGAGAGGCAGCAGCTTCTGCCGGCTGGCGAATACCGGGTGGCGGGCGCCGATGGCGCGGATATCGACCTCGGACACGGGATCAGCCTGTCGGTCAGCGAAGACACGATCGCTCTCGCCTCGCAATGCGTCGCGCCGCGCTGGACCTATCGCCATGTCGATGGCCGGCTCCGCACCGAAGCGATCGTCGAGCCGATCTGCGATCGCGGACGCTATCCAGCCGAGGAAGCGATCATCGCCGTGCTCGACGATCCCCGGCAGGTTACGCGAACGCCCGCAAACGGCATCCATATCGAAGGCGGCGGGCACAGCATGACGCTCTTCTCGCAATAGCGCGCGCGCTCGGCTAATCGCAGCGCCATGACCGTGATCACCCGCTTCGCTCCCTCGCCGACCGGCCGCCTGCATGTCGGCAACATCAGGACCGCGCTCCACAATTGGATGGCGGCGCGCAAGGGCGGCGGTCGCTTCCTGCTGCGGATCGACGACACCGATGCCGAGCGCAGCCGCGAGGAGTATGTCGAGGCGATTCGCGAGGATCTGGCCTGGCTCGGCCTGGAGCCCGATGGCGAGGAGCGGCAGTCGGTGCGGTTGGCGATCTACGAGGATGCTTTCGAGCGGTTGAAGGCGGCGGGCCGGGTCTATCCCGCCTACGAGACCGCGCAGGAACTCGATCTCAAGCGCAAGATCCAGCTCGGGCGGGGGCTGCCGCCGGTTTACGACCGGGCGGCGCTCGCGCTGACCGACGAGCAGCGCGCCGCCAAGGAGGCCGAAGGCGTTGCGCCGCACTGGCGTTTCCGGCTCGATCATTCCGCGCCGATCGAATGGCAGGACGGGGTTCGCGGCAGGCAGAAATTCGATCCCGCGCAACTGTCCGATCCGGTCGTCAGACGGGCGGACGGTTCGTGGCTCTACATGCTGCCGAGCGCGGTCGACGATATCGAGATGGGGGTCACCCAGGTGCTGCGCGGCGAGGATCATGTTTCCAACACCGCGGTGCAGATCCAGATGTTTGCTGCGCTTCATGCTGCGGGAATGGCCTCGCCCGCCTCTGCAGCAAATATGCCGCATCCCGCCTTCGCGCATGAGGCGCTGCTGGTCGGCACGGAGGGCAAGCTGTCGAAGCGGCTGGGCTCGCTCGGCTGCGACGCCTTGCGCGAGCGCGGGGTGGAGCCGGAGGCGATCGTCGCGCTGCTGGCGCGGCTGGGGACCTCGCTTCCCGTCGAGCCGATCGCCGATCGCGCGGCACTGATCGACACCTTCGATCTCGCCACGTTCGGCCGTGCCCCGGCGCGGTTCGACGAGGCCGATCTGGAACGCGTCAACACCGCGATCATCCACCAGCTGCCCTATGCCGAGGTCGCCGATCGCCTGCCCGAGGGAATGGGCGAGGCGGGCTGGCACGCGATCCGGCCCAATCTCGAGACGATCGCGCAGGCGCAGGACTGGTGGCACCTGGTCACCGGGCCGATCGAGCCTTGCGAGCTTTCGCCCGAGGACCGGGCGTTCGTAGGACAAGCGGCCGCGGCGCTCGAATGGGGACAGGATCCCTGGCATGCGCTCACCGCGAAGCTCAAGCAGAGCACCGGGCGCAAGGGCAAGCCATTGTTCCTGCCCTTGCGGCTGGCGCTCACCGGCAAGGGTCACGGCCCCGACATGGGCGAATTGCTGCCGTTGATCGGCGAGGCCGAAGCGCGGGCCCGGCTGGAGCGCGCGGCGAGCGCCTAGCCCCGGCGCCCGGCGCAGCGGTCAGCTCTGGTATTTGTCCAACTCGTCCCCGGTAAGCGTGACGACGTGGAGCAGATTGGTCGAACCCGGCGTGCCGAAGGGAACCCCCGCCAGCACGATCAGCTTGTCGCCGCCGGTGGCGAAACCGTGGCGCAGCGCCATCCGCTTGCCCTTGGCGATCATCTCCTCGAAGCTGCCGATGTCGCGGGTGACGACGGCATGCGCGCCCCACAGCAGCCCGATCCGGCGCGCGGTGTTGAACGAGGGCGTCAGCACCATCATCGGCACCGAAGGCCGCTCGCGGGCGACGCGGCGTGCGGTGGAGCCCGAGCCCGTGAACACCGTGATCGCCTTGATCGCCACCGTGTCCGCCACGGTCATGCAGGAATGCGCCAGCGCATCGGCGGTGGTCCGGTCGGGCGGGGTATCGAGGAAGCGCACCCGCTCGATATAGCCCTCGTCGCGTTCGACCTGGACCGCGATGCGGTGCATGATGGTGACCGCTTCCTCGGGCCAGTCGCCGGCGGCGGTTTCGGCCGACAGCATGACAGCATCGGCACCGTCATAGACCGCATTGGCGACATCGGAGACCTCGGCGCGGGTCGGGGCGGGGCTCTCGATCATCGATTCGAGCATCTGCGTCGCTACGATCACCGGCTTGCCGACCAGCCGCGCTTTGTTGACGATCCGCTTCTGCAGCGGCGGGACTTCCTGCGGTTCGAGTTCGACTCCGAGATCGCCGCGCGCCACCATGATCCCGTCGGCCAGCTCGACGATCTCGTCGAGCCGCCGGATCGCCATCGGCTTCTCGATCTTGGCGCATAGCGACGCCTTGCCGCCGATCAGCTTGCGCGCCTCGGCGATGTCCTCGGGGCGCTGGACGAAGCTCAGGCCGATCCAGTCGACACCCTGGCTGAGCGCGAAGGCGAGGTCGCGGCGATCTTTCTCGGTCAGCGCCGGGATCGGGATCTCCGCATCGGGGACGTTGACGCCCTTGCGATCCGAAATCACCCCGCCGACCTCGGCCGAACACAGGATCGCATCTTCATCGGCGCGGACCACGCGCAGACGGATCTTGCCGTCGTTGATCAGCAGTCGCTGGCCCTTTTCCAGCAGGCCGAACAATTCGGGATGGGGGAGTTCGACCCGGGTCTCGTCCCCGGGCGTCGGGTCGCGATCGAGCGTGAAATGGCCCGAATGGCGGATCACTGCCTTGCCGTCCTTGAACTTGCCCACCCGCAATTTGGGCCCTTGGAGATCCGCGAAGATCGGGATCGGGCGGCCGAACTGCTTTTCCAGCGCGCGGATGTTGCGGATGGATTGGGCGTGGGTCTCGTGCTCGCCATGGCTCATGTTGACGCGGAAAGCGTCGGCACCGGCCTCGAACAGCCGGCGCATGACGTCGGGCTCGGTGCAGGCGGGGCCGAGCGTGGCGAGGATCTTGACCTTGCGGCCGCGCGGATCGAATTTTCTCATGATTGCCGCTATGACAGCCCTCTGTTGCAACTCAAGGATGAAGCCGCGTCATGACCACAATTGCCGATCCGCTCGACACTCTGCCCGACGAGGTCGCCGCCGCGGCGTTCCGCCGGCTGGTGCGCCATCTGCGCCACCGTCACGACGCCCAGAACATCGATCTGATGGGGCTGTCGGGCTTCTGCCGCAATTGTCTCGCCGACTGGATCCGCGATGCCGGCTACGAGGGCGACAAGGCGCAAGCGCGCGCGCTGATCCACGGCATGGCGATGGAGGATTGGAAAGCCACCCGCCAGACGCCCGCCAGCGACGAGCAATTGCGGCGGATGGAAGCGAGCGTGGCGAAGAATCGCGTGGAATAGCCCGCCTGCGCCTTCACCGTTCCGGCGCGGTCGGCTAGCAGGCCGGCAACCGATTCTCATTCATTGGAGCATACACCCATGGCCGAAGCCACCGACGACCGCCTGCGCCTGCTGATCGAGCGTATCGAACGCCTCGAGGAGGAAAAGAAGGGCATCGCCGACGATATCCGCGACGTCTATGCCGAATCCAAGGCGGTCGGCTACGATCCCAAGATCATGCGCCAGGTGGTTCGCCTCAGAAAGATGAAGCCCGACGATCGCTCCGAACAGGAGACGATCCTGGAGACCTACAAGAACGCGCTCGGGATGGCCTGATACGCCGGTTCTGATGCGATAAGCGGTTCCGCGGCATCGCCCTGCTGCGGAACCGGTCCGCCTGCCGACAGGTTGAATTTTGCAAAGCACTCTCTTTGCAAAGGAAATCCGACCATGTCCGACGAACTCGAACGCACCCAAGGCGCCAGTTACATCCCGCCGATCGCGGAAGAGCCCGAGATGCCGGGTCACGAATCCGAACTCGACCGCAAGCCGCAATGGCAGCCCCGCTATCCCGGATCGGGGCGGATGAAGGGCAAGGTCGCCATCGTCACCGGTGCCGACAGCGGCATCGGCCGCGCGACCGCGGTGCTGTTCGCGCGCGAGGGCGCCAGTATCGCGATGTCCTATCTGTGCGAACACGACGATGCGAAGAAGACCCGCGAATTGTGCGAGGCCGAGGGCGCGAAGGTGTTCTCGCTCGCAGGCGATCTGGGGCAGAAAAGCCACGCGGACGAGCTGGTAGCCCAGACGCTGGAGAAGTTCGGCAGGATCGACACGCTGATCCAGATCGCTGGCGAGCAGCATCCCGATCAGGACGTCACCGACATCACCGAAGAGCAATTGCAACGCACCTTCCAGTCCAACATCTTCTCGATGTTCTATCTGGCGCAGGCGGTCCGGCCGCATCTGAAAAAGGGGGCGACGATCGTCAATTGCACCAGCGTGACGATGTACAAGGGCTCGAGCGAATTGCTCGATTACTCCGCGACCAAGGGGGCGATCACCGCCTTCACCCGCTCGCTGAGCGCGAATCTCGCCGATGACGGGATCAGGGTCAACGCGGTCGCGCCCGGGCCGATCTGGACGCCGCTCAATCCCTTCGGCGGATCGAGCGAGGAGAAGATGGAGCATTTCGGCGAAGGCACGCCGATGGGCCGCCCCGGCGAGTCCAACGAGGTCGCGCCCGCGTTCCTGTTCCTGGCCTGCGAGGATTCCTCCTACATGTCGGGCCAGGTGTTGCACCCCAATGGCGGGATCGTGGTCAACGGCTGATGCTTGATCGCCCACCTGCTTTGCCATAGCCATACAGTGCCCGCCGATCCTCGCGAGGGTCGGCGGATCCGGCACTAGAAGACGAAGGACATCCGATAATGGCTAGCCCCTGGAAAGATGCGCGCGGGATTACCGTCACCACCACTCCGACGATCGAGGGCAGTCCGATCCAGGAATATCTCGGCATCGTGACCGGCGAGGTGATCGTCGGCGCGAACCTGTTCCGCGATCTGTTCGCCAACATCCGCGACATCGTCGGCGGGCGCTCGGGCAGCTACGAACGCATCCTTGCGGACGCGCGCGAGAAGGCGATCCAGGAATTGCAGGCCGAATGCGGCAGCCGCGGCGGCAATGCGGTCGTGGGGGTCGATCTGGATTACGAGGTGATCGGCGACACCGGCTCGATGCTGATGGTCAGCGCCAGCGGGACCGCCGTGAAGATCTGATCAGCCCGCCAGCAGCATTCCGGCAAACACCAGCACCATCGCCGTGCCATTGTGGAGCGCATGCAGCAGCATCGCCGCCCACAATCCGTAATGCACCCGCAGATAGCCCAGGATCGAACCGGTCACGAATTGCGGCAGCACCAGCGGGAGCAGGACATAGAGGCTGCCCTCGTCGAAATTGAGCAGGTGGACGCAGGCGAAGCCCGCGGTGCTCAGCCAGTAGAACAGCGGGAACGTCTTTGCGAACCAGCCCATCGCGGGGCGGCACCGCCACTGCCAGAAGATCACGGCAGCGAGGCCGAGGAAGAACACGACGAGCGCCATCGCCGGGAAGAGAACTCCAACACCGGTCGCCTCGCTCAGCGCGACCATGGCTACCAGGGAACCGAGCGCCGTTACGATCGCCAGCAGCCCGAAGACGTGAGCCGGGCGGCCCGAGAGCCAGCCGCGGAAGGCGATTTCCTCCAGCAGCGGCGCGGCAATCACCACCAGCGCGACGACAAGCCAAGAGATATCCATGTTCTCGAGCGCGGTCGCGGGCAGCGCGACCCCGGCGGCGACGACGATCGTCGCGAGCGTAATCAGCACCGCCATCACCGCGAGGTCGAGCCCCAGCATCCGCAGCACCGCGCGCAGGCTGGCGCCGCTCGGCGGCCGCGCGCGGGCGGGCAGGGCGGGTCGTCGGAGAAAGGCGGCGAAGCGCCGCCATTCCTCGCGGGCGGAATTCGCCTCGCCAAGGCTTGTCGTTTCGCTTGTCATGCGGCTATTGCGACCTTCTGATCCCTCCCACATCTATCAAGCGATACCCATGGCAGGCCATTCCAAATTCAAGAACATCATGCACCGCAAGGGTGCGCAGGACAAGAAACGGTCCAACCTGTTTTCCAAGCTCAGCCGCGAAATCACGGTGGCGGCGAAGATGGGCGCCCCCGATCCCGACATGAACCCGCGGCTGCGGCTGGCTGTCAACGCGGCCAAGGCGCAGTCCATGCCCAAGGACAACATCCAGCGAGCGATCGACAAGGCGACCGGCGGGGATGCCGAGAGCTACGAGGAAGTGCGCTACGAGGGCTATGGGCCGGGGGGCAGCGCGATCATCGTCGAGGCGCTGACCGACAACCGCAACCGCACCGCGACCTCGGTCCGCACCGCCTTCAGCAAGCATGGCGGCAATCTGGGCACCGAGGGCAGCGTGCAGCACGGCTTCGAACGGCTCGGCTACATCGTCTATCCGGTCGATGCCGGAAGCGAGGAAAAGGTCCTCGAAGCCGCGATGGAAGCGGGCGCGGAGGACATCGCCTCGACCGAGGACGGGCATGAAATCTGGACCGCGGCGGACGATCTGCACCAGGTCGCGACCGATCTCGAGCAGACGCTGGGCGAGGCCGAGACGGTCAAGCTCGCCTGGAAACCCAATCTCACCGTCGATATGGACGAGAACAGCGCGGGCACGCTGCTCAAGCTGATCGACGCGCTCGACGACGACGACGACGTCCAGACCGTGTGGGGCAATTACGACATCTCGGACGAGGTGATGGAGAAGCTCGAGGGGTGATGCATGGGGTGAGCGATCGTTGCCGACCATGCTGAGCCCCACGAAAATCGTCACCCTGAACTCGTTTGTGCAAGCACAGCTTCGCTTCCAGGGTCCATTTAACCACCTGCGCTTGCGGTGCAATTCGGCGAAATGGATGCTGAAACAAGTTCAGCATGACGAAGCCATCGAGGGGCGAGCATGATCATACTCGGCCTCGACCCCTCGCTTTCGTGCACCGGCTGGGGCGTGATCCGCACCGAGGGCTCGCGGCTGGTGCATCTCGCCAACGGCCAGGTGAAGACCGATCCCAAAGCGTTGATGGCCGAGCGGCTGGCCCAGCTCTATCGCGAAGTGTCCGAAGTGATCGCCGGGCATGCCCCCGACCGCGCCGCGGCGGAGGAGGTCTTCGTCAACAAGAACCCGCAGTCCACGCTCAAGCTGGCGCAGGCGCGCGGCTGCGTGCTGGCGGCCTGCGGAGCGGCGGGGCTGGCGGTGAACGAACACGCCGCGCGGCTGGTTAAGAAGGCGGTGGTCGGCACCGGCGCGGCGGAGAAATCGCAGGTTCAGGCGATGCTCAAGATCCTGCTGCCAGGCGCGGCGATCACGGGCGCCGATGCGGCCGACGCGCTGGCGGTGGCGATCGCCGACGCGCATCTGACCGGAGCGCGCTGAACCGAGGCCGAGAAGGCGCAGCCGCGCGAGTCGTCGGCGCGCAATCGCGATGGTCTTGCGCGCTTAATCCACGAACCGCGCCAGAAATGCAGCCGCGATCGGACTCTTCTCGATCTCGGCGCGAACCAGACTGTTTTGCCACCATACGGCCTCGGTGTTGGCCAGCACGAGCAGCGTCAGCCGTTCGTCGGGGAGTTTGAGATAGAGCGCGGAATAGCGGTCGGGATCCCAGCCCGAATGCCACACCAGCCGATGGCCCCGCCAGTCCTGCACGAACCATCCCCAGCGGTAATCGCCTGCCTCGCGCGCGACCGGAGCCTGGAAGATGCGCTGGTGCCAGCCATCCGGCAGCAGTCGCCCATCGTCGAGCGCGAGGTCGAATTGCGCGAGTTGATGGACGCTGGCCTTGATCCCGGCGGAGGCGCGAAAATCATCGTCGGAAATCGCGGTTCTGATGCGCTCGCCGTCCTCGATCATGAAGGGCAGCGCGAGCAGCCGCAGCGCCGAGCCGCTCTGCGGATCGCGCCAGCCCAGCGCGATGTCGTGGATGCCGGCGCGGTCCATCACCCGCTCGCGAACGATCTGCCGCAGATCGCGCCCGCCTGCACCTTCGATCGCCCGATCGATCCGCGCGAAGCCGATGGGATTGTAGACGAAGCTTCCACCGCTGCCGTTTGCGCGCATGTTGAGCATGTCGCGCAGCGACACCGGTCGGCTGCAATCCATCGCCGGGACCGGCGTGCCATCGGGCTCTGCACCCCCGCTTCCGAAAAGGATCGAACTGCCCGCGAGCCATTGGCAGGTTTCCACCCAGTCGGGATCGGCGCTCATCGGCGTGGCGAAGTCCAGCCGGTTTGCAGCGGCCTCGGCGATGAGCGCGGTTGCCACGATCGGCTTGGTGACCGAGGCGATCGAATAGGTCGTATCGACGGTGGCGGCGGTTTCGCCCTCGTCGTCCGACCAGCCATAGGCCTTCTCCCACAGCAATTCGCCATCGCGCAGAATGGCGACCGAAAGCGAAGGGATCCCGTTCTCTTCCCGAAACCCGGCGAGGAATTGATCGAAACCGGCGAGGGCGGCGCTCTCATCCGTCGCGGCCGCACCGGCGGGCCGCGCCTGCGCCACTGCTGCGGGGGCGAGCGGGGCAGAGGCCAGCGTCAGACAAAGCGTCGCGAGGATCGATTTGCGAAGCACCATGCTCTCTCCCGATGTAATATGCCGATGATACGCGCAAGGCAGGCGGCGTCAAATGGCGGGGCGGAACCGGACACTGCCGACGGCATCCGATTGGAGGCTGCTGGAGAGAAGGGCGCGCGGATGATCGGGCTCGAATGGCTTGGGGCAACAGTGGCAGCTTTCGGGACCGGCTTCTGGACCGATGAACGCGAGCAAATGGAGTGGAGCCCCGACGTTGCGGTCTAGGGCTGCTCACCTCTATCGAGTGGAAGAAGGGACAGCGGTTTCAGTTTTGGAACGGTCTCGATAGTGGTTTATTCCACCCCATGTTAGCAGCCCCAACGAAAGCGCCCAGCTTACCAATACTACCGTAAATTCCGGATTAGCCGAGAGCGAAAGATCGTTCTCGCCGATGGCCTGTTGAACTCGTCCCAAGAAGTAGGCTCCTGCAATCAACGCCGATACAATTACGCGGCATCGCCCGGTGACCAATTTCCCGGTTGCTAAATAAGCTCCAGCCATGACGGCGGCCATTTGGCAAAATGCAATGGATGCCAAGCCCAAAACCAGTCCTATGCTCATCGTCACATCACCCATAGTCCGCGCCAGCATAGGGAGAATGGCGCAGTTTGGCGCCGACTGCAAATGGGTCGTCAGCCGACTGGCAGCTCGCTTTGGCGAAGCGAAAAGCTGACATTCAGCGTGGGCACGGTAAAGCCGCCTGCGCCGGAGCGCTCGACTCCGAAAGAGAGCAGGAAAATGAATGGCTAAGCTATCCGTATACGGGATTCCCAATTGCGACACGGTCAAGAAGGCGCGCAAATATCTCGATGCGCGCGGGCTCGACTATGTCTTTCATGACTTCAGGAAGGAGGGTGTCGATCCCGAGCGGCTCGCGCGCTGGATCGAGGCGGAAGGGGTCGATACGGTGCTCAACCGGCGCGGGACCACATTCCGCAAGCTCGACGAGGCCGACAAGACCGATATCGACGCGGCCAGGGCCGTCACATTGCTGCAAAGCCAGCCGAGCATGATCAAGCGTCCGGTGGTCGAGCATGGGGTCGAACATGCAGGCGGCCTGCTGGTCGGGTTCAAGGAGGATGAATGGGACGCCGCACTCTGATCGCCGCTGTGGCCGCCGCTGGCGCCGCGCTTGCCGCGCTGGTGGCGCCGCCGCTGGCTGCGCAACCCGCGGGCGCTCTGTCGGGTGGGGGCGATATGCTCGTCATCGCGCATCGCGGCGCGAGCGGCGAGCGGCCCGAGCACACGCTGGCCGCCTATGAGCGTGCGATCGATGCGGGCGCCGATTACATCGAGCCCGATCTGGTCGCCACCAGCGACCTTGTGCTGGTCGCGCGGCACGAGAACGAATTGTCCGACACCACCGATGTCGCCTCGCGCGAGGAATTCGCCGAGCGTCGCCGCAGCAAGGAGATCGACGGGCAGATGGTCTCGGGCTGGTTCGCCGAGGATTTCACGCTGGCCGAACTGCGCACGCTGCGAACTGTCGAGCGGCTGCCCTCGGTGCGGCCGGGCAATACGCTTTACGATGGGCTCTACCAGATACCGACCTTCGCCGAGATCGTCCGGCTGGTGCGCGCCAAGGAGGCCGAGACCGGCCGCAGCATCGGCCTCTATCCCGAGCTCAAGCACCCCAATTTCCTGCTCCAGAGCGAAGGCATCGACACGGTCGACCTGCTGGTGCTCGCGCTGCGCGAGGCGGGCTATGCGGGCGCCGATGCGCCGGTGTTCGTCCAGAGCTTCGAGGTCGCGCCGCTCCGGCGGCTGGCGCAGCGGACCGATTTCCGGCTGATCCAGCTGGTCGCGCCCGAAGGCGGACCGGCGGACGTACCCTCGCTGAGCTATGCCGAGATGCTCTCCCCCGCCGGTCTGGCCGAGATCGCCACCTATGCCGACGGCATCGGCGCGGCGATTCCGCTGCTGCTCGAAGCCGATGGTCGAGCGACCCCGGTGGTCGCCGATGCCACGGCGGCGGGTCTGGAGGTCCACGCCTGGACGCTGCGCAAGGAGAACGTCTTTCTCCCACCGCCCATGCGCTCGGGCGGCGGCGAGGGCGCGGTGGGCTGCGATGCGAGCCTGTTCGCGCTGCTCGAAACGGCGGGTGTGGACGGGGTCTTCGCGGACGATCCGGCGCGTGCGCTCGACTGGCGCGGCGGCGGTGTACAGCCCGGCTGCGCTACGCCGGGTGACGAGCGGTGAGGATGTAGTTGAGCGCCTTGTCGCCCGACAAATGCAGCCCCTTGTCGGGGCGGTAGCCGATCCCGCTGGTCGTCACCACTTCGAGGCCCGCGGCGCGCAGCAGCGGTTCGAGTTCGTCGGGGGTGACGAAATCGTCCCAGTGATGCGTCCCGCGCGGAACCACGCCGAGCCGTTCGGCGCCCTCGACCAGCAGCAGCCGCGATTGCGCAGTGCGGTTGGGGGTGGAGAGGACCAGCAGCCCGCCGGGCGCCAGCATCGCGGCGAGCTCGGCAATGAAACCGGGCTTGTCGGCGACATGCTCGAGCACTTCGAGACAGGTGACGAGATCGAACCGGCCCAGATCGAGGCTTGCCAGCTCGCCCGCCAGATAGCGGATGTCGAGCCCCGAACCCTCGGCGTGGAGGGCAGCGGCGCGGACGTTTTCGGGCGCGGCATCGACCCCCGTCACCTCGGCGCCCAGCCGCGCCAGCGGTTCGCACAGCAGCCCCGCGCCGCAGCCGACATCGAGCGCAGCCTTGCCCGCCAGCGGGCGGCGGTCGCGGACATCGCCGCCCCAATGCAGGTCGATCCCCTCGCGAATGAAGCGCAGCCGCACCGGATTGAGCCGGTGGAGCATCGCCGAACTGCCCGCGGGGTTCCACCAATCGGCCGCCAACCGGCCGAAATGCTCCGCCTCTTGCGGGCGGATGGTTGCCGCGCCGATAGGATTGCTTCGCGTCCGCGCTGTTGCATCGCTCATGCGCGAACCGTAACAGCGCCCATCGAGGCTTACCAGCAAGAGGTGCTCGCTTGGCACGGATCGTGATGAAATTCGGCGGCACGTCGATGGCGGGAACCGAGCGCATCCGCCGGGTCGCCAATATCGTGCGCAAGCAGGTGGCTGGCGGCAATCAGGTCGCGGTGGTGGTTTCGGCGATGGCGGGCGAAACCGACCGGCTGATCAATTTCTGCCGCGAGGCCAACGCGCTCTACGATGCGGCGGAATACGACGTCGTGGTCGCCAGCGGCGAACAGGTGACCGCCGGGCTGCTGGCGCTGACGCTGCAGTCCGTCGGCTGCCCGGCGCGCAGCTGGCTGGGCTGGCAATTGCCGCTGCGCACCAGCGAGGGCCACGCCAGCGCGCGGGTCGAGAGCATCGACGGCGAGGGGCTGATCGCGGCGATGGAGCGAGGCGAGATCGCGGTCATCCCGGGCTTCCAGGGGGTATCCGACGACGACCGCGTCACCACGCTGGGACGCGGCGGCTCGGACACTTCGGCGGTGGCGGTGGCGGCGGCGGTCAAGGCCGATCGCTGCGACATCTACACCGATGTCGACGGGGTCTACACCACCGATCCGCGGATCGTCGCCAAGGCGCGCAAGCTGCGCGCGGTGACCTATGAGGAAATGCTCGAACTGGCGAGCGTCGGGGCCAAGGTCCTCCAGACCCGCTCGGTCGGGCTGGCGATGAAGGAGGGGGTCCGCGTCCAGGTGCTCTCCAGCTTCGTCGACGACGATGCGGCCTCGGCCGACGATTACCCCGGGACGATGATCGTCTCCGAGGAGGAAATGAACGCATTGGTGGAGAAGGGCGAAATGGAACGCCAGCACGTGACCGGCATCGCGCACGACAAGAACGAGGCCAAGATCATCCTCACCCGCGTGCCCGATAGGCCCGGCTCGGTGGCGCATATCTTCGACCCGCTCGCCAAGGCGAGCATCAATGTCGACATGATCATCCAGAACGTCGGTCGCGACAAGGGCGAGACCGATGTCACCTTCACCGTGCCCCAGTCCGATCTCGCGCGGGCTCAGGCGCTGCTCGAGGATCGCCGCGAGGAGATCGGCTTCAACCGCATCATCACCGACAGCAAGATCGCCAAGATCTCGGTCGTGGGCGTGGGTATGAAGAGCCATGCGGGCGTCGCCGCGACGATGTTCCGCTCGCTCGCCGATCGCGGGATCAACATCCAGGCGATCACCACCAGCGAGATCAAGGTCAGCGTGATGATCGACGAGGACGAGACCGAACTCGCGGTGCGCGTGCTGCACACGGCCTACGGGCTGGATGCCGCGGACGAGGCGGCTTGAGGCACGCCCGATGAGCCACACCGCGACAATCCTGCTGCTCGGCTCGGGCGAGCTGGGGCGCGAATTCGTGATCTCGGCCAAGCGGCTGGGCGCTTATGTGATCGCCTGCGACGCCTACGACCACGCGCCCGCGATGCAGATGGCCGATGCGCGCGAGGTGTTCTCCATGCTCGACGGCGCGAAATTGCGCGCAGCGGTGGAGCGGCATAGCCCGGATTACATCGTTCCGGAGGTCGAGGCGATCCGCACCGAGGTGCTCGCCGAGCTCGAGGCCGAGGGTTTCACCGTGGTGCCATCGGCGCGGGCGACGCAGCTGACGATGAACCGCGACGCGATCCGCGATCTCGCGGCTCAGGAACTGGGGCTTACCACCTCGCTTTATCGCTACGCCATCAATCTGGAGCAGGTGCGCGCCGCCACGGAGCACACGGGCTTCCCTTGCGTGATCAAGCCGGTGATGTCTTCCTCGGGCAAGGGCCAGACCACGGTGCAGGATGCGGACGGGCTCGAAGCGGCGTGGGACTATGCGGTCGCCAACATGCGCGGCGACCGGGCCCGCGTGATCGTCGAGCAATTCGTCGATTTCGATTACGAGATCACCCTGCTGACCGTGCGCCACCGGGCGGGCGTGAGTTTCTGTCCGCCGATCGGTCACCGGCAGGAGCGCGGCGATTATCGCGAGAGCTGGCAACCCGCCGCCATGGCGGATGCAGCGATCGCCCGCGCGCAGGCAATGGCGCGCATCGTGGTCGAGGATCTGGGCGGCTACGGACTCTACGGCGTGGAATTCTTCGTTCGCGGCGAGGAGGTGATCTTCTCCGAACTCTCGCCGCGCCCGCACGACACGGGCATGGTCACGCTGCTGAGCCAGAACCTGTCCGAATTCGATCTCCACGCCCGCGCGGTGATGGGGCTGCCGGTCCCCGATCCGGTCCGCGCGCCGATCCGCGCCCGCCCGGCGGCCTCGGCGGTGATCCTCGCCGATCGCGACAGCGCAAGCTTGCGCTACGAAGGGCTGGCCGACGCGATGGCCGAGGGCGCCGATATCCGCATCTTCGGCAAGCCCGAGGCGCGGCCCTATCGCCGGATGGGCGTCGCGCTGGCCACCGGGGCGGATATCGAGGCCGCGCGCCGCGCCGCGCGCGAGGCGGCGGACAGGGTGCGGATCGTCTACGGCGCCTGAAACGCGGATTGCGCTTTACTGTCGCCGCAGCATACCGCATCCTCGAATCGGCAGGAGGAGAGGTATGATGAGATTCGCATGGATGGCCGCCGCGTTGCTGGTTTTCACGGCTGCGCCGGCCTCGGCCGATGAGACCAGCGCCCCCGATTATTCGCAGGATGCCGCGTGGTTGTGCAAGCCGGAGCGGATCGATGCCTGTGCCAGCGACCAGTCGCTCACGGTGGTGGACGCCAAGGGCACGATGCGCGCCGAAGCGCTGGTGCCGGATGCGGACCGTCCGTTCGATTGTTTCTATGTCTACCCGACCGTCTCGAACGATCCGGGCGGCAACAGCGATATGAGCGCCAATGCCGAGGAACTGCGCGTGGCGCATGCGCAGGCGGCGCGGTTCCGTAAGCATTGCCGGGTGTTCGCGCCGCTTTACCGCCAGATCACGCTGACCGCCTTGCGGAGCCTGATGGCGGGCGGCACCGATCCGGTTCCCGACCGCGCGCTTGCTTTCGGCGACGTGCAGGCTGCGTGGAAGAGCTATCTCGCCAATGACAACGACGGGCGCGGGGTGGTGCTGATCGGGCACAGCCAGGGCAGCGGGATGCTCAGCCAGTTGCTCGAGACGATGACCTCGGCCGAGGAGCGCGCCAAGGTGGTTTCGGCGCTGCTCATCGGCACGAATGTCGAGCGCTCGGCGAGCGATCCTGCGGCGGGAGACTTCGCCTGGATGCCCGCCTGCACGAGCGCCGACCAGCACGGCTGCGTGGTCACCTACGTCACCTTCCGCGACGATGTACCGCCGCCCCCGGGCAGCCGGTTCGGGCGCTCGCAGAATGCCGGAATGCATACACTCTGCGTCAACCCCGCCGCGCTGCTCGGCAAGGGCGCGCAGGCCGACGCGATCTTCTCAACCGGCGGGGTCGGCACTTCGAGCAAGCCGATGACCGAGTGGGTCGTGGGCGAGCCGCTGCCGACGACCAATTTCGTCTCGGTGCCGGGGATGATCGAGGCGCGCTGCGAGGATCGCGGCGGCGCCAATTATCTTGCGGTGACAGTCCGCGGCGATGCGACCGACCGGCGCGCCGACAACATCACCGGCGACGTCTACGCGGGCGTGAGGCGGCTCGACGACTGGGGACTGCACCTGCTCGACATGCCGGTGGTGATGGGCGACCTGGTGGAGCTGACCCGGCGGCAACACGCAAGCTGGGCAGCGGCGCGCTGATCCGGCACGCACTTGCCCCCCGCCGCGTGGGCCCGTAGTGCGCGCAGCATGAACGACTATCCCAAGACCAGCCGGCTGATGCAGCGCGGCGCGGAATTTCTCGGCACCGAATACGCCATCATGTGCGGCGCGATGAGCTGGGTGTCCGAGCGTAATCTGGTTTCTGCCATCTCCAACGCCGGCGGCTTCGGCGTGATCGCCTGCGGCGCGATGACCCCCGAATTGCTCGACACCGAAATCGCCGAAACCAGGAAGCGCACCGACAAGCCCTTCGGCGTCAACCTCATCACCATGCACCCCGATCTGTTCGAACTGATCGCGGTGTGCGAACGCCACGCGGTGGGCCATATCGTGCTCGCGGGCGGGATCCCGCCCAAGGGCAGCGTCGAGGCGATCAAGGGCGGCAGGAATCCCGCCAAGGTCGTGGTCTTCGCGCCCACGCTGGCGCTGGCGAAGAAGCTGCTGCGCTCGGGCGGTGATGCGCTGGTGATCGAGGGCATGGAGGCGGGCGGCCATATCGGCCCGGTTTCGACCAGCGTGCTGGCGCAGGAAATGCTTCCCGAACTGGCGGAAGACCATGTGGTCTTCGTCGCCGGCGGGATCGGGCGCGGCCAGGCGATCGCGGGCTATCTCGAAATGGGTGCCGCCGGGGTCCAGCTGGGCACCCGCTTCGCCTGCGCCACCGAGAGCATCGCCCACGAGAATTTCAAAAAGGCTTTCTTCCGCGCCAATGCCCGAGATGCGGTCGCCAGCGTGCAGGTCGATCCGCGCCTGCCGGTGATCCCGGTGCGTGCGCTCAAGAACAAGGGCACCGAGGCCTTCACCGACAAGCAGCGCGAGGTCGCCGGCACGCTCGATCGCGAGGAGATCGCGATGGCCGAGGCGCAATTGCAGATCGAGCATTACTGGGCGGGCGCGCTGCGCCGCGCGGTGATCGACGGCGATGTCGAGAACGGCAGCCTGATGGCGGGCCAGTCGGTCGGGATGCTCAAGGAAGAAGAGCCGGTGGCCGCAATCATCGCCAAGCTGATGGAGCAGAGCGAGGGTGCGCTGGGGAGGCGGTAGACCTCGAAAAGCGAGCAAGGAGAGAGACGATGTGCAAGGACGGTGAATTCGACGGGCGGGACTTGCCGCGTTTCAACCGGCGGCAATTCGCCGCGCTGAGCGGCTCCGCGGCACTGGTCGCCTGCACCGGGATGGATGGCGGCGCCGGTGCTGCACTAGGCGAGGCCGTGCGCGGTCCCAGCCTGGCCGAAAGCTCGGTCACGATCGCCACCCCCGATGGCCAGGCCGACGCCTTCTTCGTCCACCCAGCGAGCGGCCGCCACCCAGCGGTGCTGCTGTGGCCCGATATCGCTGGCTTGCGCGATGCCTTCCGGATGATGGCGCGGCGGCTGGCCGAGCGCGGCTACGCGGTGCTGGTGGTCAATCCCTATTACCGCGACGTCGCGGGCGAGCAGTTCGAGGATTTCGCCGCTTTCCGCGCCGGCGGCGGGTTCGACAAGGTCGGGCCGTGGCGCGGCAAGCACACCGCCGAACCGATCATGCGCGATGCGCGCGCGCTGGTGGGCTGGCTGGACCGGCAGGCGAGCGTCGATACGGCGCGCGGCGTGGGCACGCAGGGCTATTGCATGGGCGGCCCCTTCACCGTCTGGACCGCCGCGGCGGTGCCTTCGCGGGTCGAGGCGGCGGCGAGCTTCCACGGCGGCGGGCTGGTCGACGAGGGGAATTCGCTGAGCCCGCACAATCTGTTCGAGCAGACTCCCGACACCGCCTATCTGATCGCGATCGCGCAGAACGACGACGCCAAGGACCCCGAGGTCAAGACCGTGCTGCGCCGGGCGGCCGAGGCTGCGGATGTGCGCGCCGAGATCGAGGTCTATCCTGCCGACCACGGCTGGACCGTGCCCGACTCGCCTGCCTACGACCGCGCGGCGGCGGAACGCGCCTGGATGGAGCTGATGGAGCTCTATACTGCCGAGCTAAGCTGACGCCGGCGATTGCGCGCGTGGCCGAAGGGTCCGAGCTAGCGCACCGCTACCGTCCGGCGCTCAGTCGCCTCCGCCTCCATCTGCCGGTCCTGATTGGCGCGAAAGACGATATAGGCGCGGATCGCGTCGATCTCTTCTTTCGAGAGCGATGCCGCGAAGCTGGCCATCCCGTTCTGCGTCAGCACCCCGTCGTGGACCACAGCGAGGAAGGCGTCCTTGTTCGACAGCGTGCCGCTGCGCCGCAGATCGGGCAGCACGGTCGATCCCACCGCGGCGGGCGCGTGGCATACCGCGCAATAGCGCGCGTAATGCTTGCCGCCTTCGGCGATGGTGGCGGCGCTGGCGCGGCTGGGCGGCGGATCGAGTGGCAGTTGCGCGAGCTCGGGCATCGGCGGCAGCGCGCCATCCGCGCCCAGCTTGAACACCAGCAGCCGGCTGATGTTCTGCACCGGCCCCTGATCGTTCACCAGCCCGCCATCGGCGGAGATGGCATAGGCGCCGCCCCAGCCGGCCAGCACCGCGACATATTGCTCGCCGGCGACCGTATAGGTGATCGGCGGAGCCACGATCCCGGTCTGCGCCGGGAAGCTCCATAGCTTGCTGCCATCGGCGGCGTCGTAGGCGCTGAACTCGCTCGAGGAATTGCCCTGGAACACCAGACCGCCGCCGGTCGCCAGCAGCCCGCCGTTCCAGGGGCCGGGGAATTCCACCTCCCAGCGCGCTTCCTGCCGGACCGGATCCCAGGCCAGCAGCTTGCCCTTGACCGTGCCATAGACCTCGCGGCGGATGCCGAGATCGGGCGGCAGATCGCCCGCGCCAAGATCGAAGCCGACGTTGAATCCGCGTGCGCGGTCGGGCTTCCAATTCGCTTCGGGCGCGTAGATCGTCGCCGCCTCGAAAGCAGGGATATAGACCAGCCCTTCGTCAGGGTGGAAGGCCATCGGGTGCCAATTGTGCCCGCCCAGCGGGCCGGGCATCACCATCGCCGGTTTGCCCGTAATATCGATCCGCGCCTCGCGCTTCTGGATCGGGCGCCCCTGGGCATCGATCCCCTCGGCCCAGTTCTGCGGGATATAGGCCTTGGCGGAGATGAATTCGCCACTCGCGCGGTCGAGCACGTAGAAGAACCCGTTCTTGGGCGCCTGCATCAGCACCTTCCGCTCGCGCCCGTCGATCGCGATGTCGGCGAGGACGATATGCTGGGTGGCGGTGTAGTCCCAGGTCTCGCCGGGCGTGGTCTGGTAGTGCCAGACGTATTCGCCGGTGTCGGGCCGGATCGCGACGATGCTGGAGAGATAGAGATTGTCGCCCTCGCCGCGCCCGTCGGCGCCGGGGCTGCGATAGGCGCGGTTCCAGGGGCTGCCGTTGCCGACCCCGATATAGAGCAGGTCGAGTTCGGGGTCGTAGGCCATCGAATCCCACACCGTCCCGCCGCCGCCGATACCGTTCTCGCCGCCTAGCACGTCGCCGCTCCAGGTCTCGGCGGCGGCTTTGAGATATTCGGGCGCCGCTTCGTCCTCGTCCTCATTGCCTTCGGGCACGGTGTAGAAGCGCCACAGCTCCTCGCCATCGGCCGCATCATAGGCGGCGATATAGCCGCGCACGCCGAATTCGGCGCCGCCATTGCCGATCAGCACCTTGCCGTCGATCACCCGCGGCGCGCCGGTGATGGTGTAGGATTGCCCCTGGTCGACCGTGAGTTTCTCCCACTCGACCGCTCCGGTGTCGCGGTCGAGCGCCACCAGCCGCCCGTCGAGCGTGCCCAGGAACAGGCTGTCGCCCCAGGCCGCGAGCCCGCGGTTGACGACGTCGCAGCAGGCCTTGACGGCCGTCTCGCCGGGGACCTGCGGGTCGTATTCCCACAAGGGCTCGCCGGTTGCCGCGTCGTAGGCCTTCACCTTGCTCCAGGCGGTGGTGACGTAGAGCTTGCCATCCATCACCAGCGGGGTGGCTTCCTGTCCGCGCGCGGTGTCCATATCGGCGAACCAGGCGAGGCCGAGCTCGCCCACATTGTCGCGGTTTATCTGCTCGAGCGGCGAGAAGCGCTGTTCGGAATAGGTGCGTCCGTGGGTGATCCAGTTGGCCCAGTCGGCGTCGGCGTTGACGAGGCTGATCGCATCGATGTCGCCGGCGTTTTCCTGCGCTGCCATCTCGCTGCAGCCCGCCAGCGCGATCGTCGCCAATACGGCGTATCCCCAGTTTCGCATGTCACCCTCTCCCCGGGCGCCGGTATCCGGTCGCCTCGGCAGGCATCCTGCCGCGCCGTGCGGCAGATGTCCATTCGGACCGGTCAGCTTTTCAATTGTGCGAGCGGCGCACCATGGGGTAGGCTGATCTCCCAAACGGGAGAGCGAGTGCGATGGGTGGTCTGATTTTCATGGCGCTGGCGGTGCTGGTGCTGTTCATCTTCCTGGTGATGGCGGTCACGGTCGTCAAACAGGGCTACGTCTACACCATCGAGAGGCTCGGCAAATACACCATCGCGGCCGAGCCCGGCCTCCACCTCATAATCCCGCTGATCGATCGTGTCGGGCGCAAGATCAACGTGATGGAACAGGTGCTCGACATTCCCGGGCAGGAGATCATCACCGCCGACAACGCCATGGTCGGGGTCGATGCGGTGGTCTTCTTCCAGGTGCTCGACGCGGGCAAGGCCGCCTACGAAGTCTCCAACCTCTACCAGGCGATCATGGCGCTCACCACGACCAATCTGCGCACGGTGATGGGCAGCATGGATCTCGACGAGACGCTGTCCAAGCGCGACGAGATCAACGCGCGGCTGCTCTCGGTGGTCGATCACGCGACCTCGCCCTGGGGGGTCAAGATCACCCGCGTCGAGATCAAGGACATCCGCCCGCCGCTCGACATTTCAGAAGCCATGGCGCGGCAGATGAAGGCCGAACGCCTCAAGCGCGCCGAGATCCTCGAGGCCGAGGGCGACCGTGCATCGAACATCCTGCGCGCCGAAGGCGACAAGCAGTCGGCGATCCTCAAGGCCGAGGGCAAGCGCGAGGCCGCCTTCCGCGACGCAGAAGCGCGCGAGCGTGCCGCCGAGGCCGAAGCCAAGGCCACCGAGCTGGTCTCCAACGCCATCGCGGAATCGGGCAGTCAGGCGATCAATTATTTCGTCGCGCAGGAATACACCAAGGCGGTGGGCAAGTTCGCCGACAGCCCCAACGCCAAGACCATCCTGTTCCCGGTCGAGGCGACCCAGCTGATCGGCTCGCTGGGCGGCATCGGCGAACTGGTGCGCGGCAGTTTCGGCGAGAGTCGGGGCTCGGGCGATACCGGAACGCCGATACCCGAACCGCGCACGCAGCGCCCGCAGCCGGTCCGGCGCGCGAGCGTTCCTTCCTCCAACGATCCTGCGCGGGGCTGAGGGGCAAGTGGACGGGATCGAAGCCCATTGGCTCTGGTTCGCCGCCGGGTTGATCCTGGCCGGGCTCGAGATGGTGGTGCCCGGGGTCTATCTGATGTGGCTGGCGATGGCGGCGCTGGCGACCGGGGTGATTGCCCTGGTGGCGCTGCCCTCGCTCGCAGTGCAGGTCACCAGCTTCATCTTCCTGTCGCTGATCTTCGCCTTTTCCGCGCGGCGGATGCTGCGCGACCGGCCGATCGTCAGCTCGGATCCGCTGCTCAACAATCGCGGTGGGCGGATGGTCGGCCAGACCGCGCTGGTCACGCAGGCGCTGGTGTCGGGCAGCGGACGGGTCAAGGTCGGCGACAGCGAGTGGATCGCGCGCGGTCCCGACGCCGCCATCGGCGAGCGGGTGCGGATCACCGGGAACGACGGTTCGGAACTGCTGGTCGAACCGGTCGCGCTGATTGCCAAGGGGGACCCCGCAGGCGAGGCCTGACGCGGTGCGGGATTTGCTCCGAGCCCTTACTCAGGGCAGGGCGCGGTCCGAAAAGCGTCCCTGCCGTCGGTAGCGCACCATCCATTTGTCGAGAAACAGATTGAGCGGCTTGGGCTCGATCCCCAGCTCCGCGAATCCGGGATGTTCGCCCGAGACCACGCTGCCCTGCTTGAGCAATTGCCACTGGTCCTTGCCCATCGGCGTGCCCGGCAGCGCGGCGAAGGTGCCCGAAACCGCATCGGGCATGGGAAGGAAGGTGCGCTTGCGCCGCTGCGCGGCCGCGATCCGGCGGTTGATCTCCAGCATCGTCAGTCGCTCGGGCCCGCCCAGCTCGAAGATACGGTCGCCCTGCTTGCCGGGTTCCTCCAGCGCCACCGCGACCGCTTCCGCGACATCGTCGACATAGACGAGCTGCAGCTGGGCATCGGGGCCGAACACCGGCAGCACCGGCGCCAAGCGGATCATCCCGGCAAACATCGACAGAAAGGCATCGTCCTTGCCGAACAGGATCGAGGGCCGCAGGATCGTCGCCTGCGGGAAGGACTCGCGCACGCGTTGCTCGCCAAGCTTCTTGGCTGCGGCATAGTGGTTCTCGGGGCCATCGGCGGGTTGCTCGGCGATCGCGCTGACATGGACGAAGGCGGTCGCGCCGGTCCGGGCGGCGGCCTCGGCCATCCAGCCCGCGCTGTCGCCCATGATCTGCTTGAGATCGCCCGAGAAGCTGCCGACCAGATTGGCCACCGCATCGGCGCCGGCGATGACGGCATCGACGCTGCGGCGGTCGGTCACGTCGCAGCGGGCGAACTGAAGCTGGCCCAGATTGGCGAGCGGCTTGAGATTGAACGCGCGCTCGGGATGGCGGCTGGCGATCCGCAGCCGCGCGCCGCGCGCGAGCAGCGCCTGCGCGACGTAATTGCCGATGAAGCCGCTCCCGCCCATCAGCACCACGAGTTTACCGTTCAACGCGCTCTTGCTCGCCATGCTCGTCCTTCGTTGGATTGACCCGCTCGCCTCTAGCCGCAAGCACGCCGCGCTCGCAAGCATTCCGCACCGCGGGTCGGCGAGTGGCGGGAACAGAGGGAGGCGGCGCGAAGTCGATTGACAAGGGTCCCCCGCCTTCGCTAGTGGCCCGCGCCTACCGACGGCACCGGGCCAAGACGACCGGATTGCTGCAAACGTGCCCAGATGGCGGAATTGGTAGACGCACCAGCTTCAGGTGCTGGCGATCGCAAGGTCGTGGAGGTTCGAGTCCTCTTCTGGGCACCATTTGTTCTCATCAGAACGTTCCAAAACATTGCAGAAATGGCGGAATTCTGCCATTCTTGACCTCTAGCGCAGAAAGCGAGGTCTTGTTTTGTTCCGCTTTGTTCCAACGTCTGTGGGGGCCTCGGCTGGGGGCTCCATGCCAAAAGGCCCCCAATCGCACGAAAGTGAGGCCCCCAAATGAGCCTCAATGTGCAGGAAATCAAAGGCTTCCGGGCTGCCGACAAGTCGTACAAGAAATACGACTCGCGGGGGCTGCTGCTTCTGGTGAAGCCGAACGGCTCCAAGCTCTGGTATTTCAAGTATCGCTTTGGCGGGAAGGAAAAGAAGCTGCCCATCGGCGCGTTTCCTGAGATCAGCTTGTCGCAAGCGCGCCAGCTTCGCGACCGGGCGCGGCTCAAGGTTTCCGATGGTATCGATCCGATGCTGGAGAGGAAGCGCAAGAAGGCCAGGATCAAGCTCGGCGCTGAAAACACCTTCGAGGTCATCGCCAACAAGTACATCGACGAGAAAATGGTGCCCGAAGGCAGGGCGGAGGCCACGCTGCGCAAGGCGCGATGGTTCCTCGAACTGCTCAAACCAGCAATCGGCAATATGCCGATCAACGACGTCGATCCGCAGCTGATGCTGGCGGCGCTCAAGAAACTCGAAGCCAAAGGTAATCTCGAAACCGCGAAGAAATGCCGATCCTTCGCAAGCCGGGTGTTCCGGTATGGAGCCGCGCTTGGCCAGTGCCAAACCGATCCAACATCGATCTTACAGGGCGCATTGGTCACGCCGAAGGCACGGCACTACGCGGCGATCCTCGAACCAGAGAAGTTAGGTGGGCTGCTTCGTGCTATCGATGATTTCGAATGCTACCCGGCCACCAAGTTCGCCCTGAAGATCGCACCACATGTCTTTGTGCGACCTGGTGAGCTTCGCCACGGCGAGTGGAACGAAATCGATTGGGACAAGGCCACCTGGACAATTCCGGAAGGCAAGATGAAGGCGCGCCGGACTCATGTTGTACCTCTATCACGCCAAGTGTTGGAGCTGTTCCAAGAGCTAAAGTCGATTACCGGCAGCAAGGGCTACATCTTCCCGGCGTTCCATACCGGCCAGCGTCCGATGAGCGAGAATACGATCAACGCGGCATTTCGGCGTATGGGGTTCACCAAAGACGAAGTGACAGCGCATGGCCTGCGCTCAACGGCCTCGACCATGCTCAACGAGAGCGGGCTTTGGCACCCCGACGCGATCGAGCGCGCTCTCGCCCATGGCGACAGCAACGCTATTCGCGGCGTTTATAATCGCGGGAACTACTGGGATGAGCGCGTCAAGATGGCGCAATGGTGGAGTGACCACCTCGATGCACTTCGGCAAGGTTGCACGCTTCAGGCCTCACCATCGGTTTGAGTAATGTCCGTACTGCTACGGCGATCAACCTCTATGACCTTCTTCAAATCGGCCAGATGGGTCTTTGTGAAATAGATCGTTTCGTCATTTTGCGCCAAGATTACCTCAAGCTCTTCGCCATCCAGATCGCAAAAGAGATCGAGCAACATATCATCGGTGCCATTCGCGAATTTGAACTTCGCTGCATCAGTTGGGCATAGCGCCAGATAATTCTGATGATAGCGCTTTTGCAGCGAAGGAAGGAACTCGACGCGTTCGAAGTATGCGTTCCCGTCGTCAAGTCGGAAGGGCATGGGAAGCTTGCATACCTGACAGAACAGCTCGCCGTCATTGGTGTATTGCTGGCGCAGATATTGCCCCGCCTCGTCTTTCACATCCTCACGACCGACCGATACACTTCGCGTGCGCATTTCGGTTTTGCGCTCGGAGGCTGTCGCTGCAATCTCACCCACTTTTTCGGCACGTCGGGAGGGGTTGCGTGGTTCGTTCTCGGGTAACTCCAAACTCGCCTTACGCTCTATTTCCTCAAAGAATGCGCGCCGCTCTTCAGGAGCGAACCCTGCGAACTTTCTCGCATCGGCAAGCGCTACCTCGTCTTCAAATCCAAGTTCGGCTGCAATAGCCTTTCGTTTCTTTGCTAGCTCAGTTCGCTTTTCGGCTTCAGTCCCAAACCCAACGGCAGCGAGCCATTCTTTGCCAACGTCGTAGGGAAATCCTGATGGAAGAAGGTCCGCCCTGGCATCACAAGGCTTGGTGAACTGGCCATCGGATTGAGGTACCCACCTTGCATTCCTCAATTGATGGACCAGGGTCGAAGGCTTTAAACGAGTGTTGTATTGCCGGTTTGGTCGAAATCGAGCCTTTAGCACATTGGACGGCGAGGCGGACATGGTGTTCCAAATCACCTTCGCCTTCTCTACATCAATCTCTTTCAAGGCATTCTTTAGCCCGCGCAGCACATAGTCTTCGTCAATGCCTGTATGAGTCTTCCTAACTCCGTACTGATAGTAATCGGCCTTGAGCTCATCGCGTTGAGGGTGGTTGTCTACTGTAATCTTAACAGGTCGAATTTCCGTTATTGCGCCGAGAGCTTTTGCAAATTTCGCGAGCCTTGAACTTGAAATTTTATCCTGAGCGTAACGGTCTGCGAGGGGGAACGGCTCATTTTTGCACTGGTCTCCAAAGAATGCTCTTAGCCCAGTTTCCGCGAATGGATCGTCTAGGAATGTCGAGCCGGGCCTGGCCCACCGACCATCGGGGATCTCAAAGATGTGGGCATCTCTAAAAATCGTCGCCGCACTCGAATCCGCTTCGACTAGCTTGACGAAGCGCATGAGATCTTTGGGGTTGGGCTCGATCGAGCCTCGGGAATATCGCTCATTCAATATAGCCCTGACCAATTCTTTCTCATCAATCTCCTTTACGCCAATTTCTTCCAAGAATTTACGGGCATTCAATTGCTGTGATTTGCTCTTCCCAGATTGGTAGAGGTCAGCTCGAATGATTGAGAAACCGTCTTCCTGATCTTCATCAGAAGGGAAGTAACATCCCTTCCCCTTTGCAAACGTACCATCGTGCAGGCGGACTATGGGACAGTCCTCAATGTCATAGAAGTCTGAATCTTCTCCCAATTGACGGTAAAGGAATGAATACAGCTGCTGGAGCCACTCATCTGATTTCGAAGAAAGCCAGTCTTTCACCTCCTCATTTGGCTCTTGCCAATAGCTACCCTCCAGTTCACCGAGCACATTCACAAGATCATCAATATCCCAATCGCGGATTTCTAGGCTGGATAGCATTCGATCAGCATTGCTGCTCTTTTGCGGAGCATTGGCCGCCCATTTTGGCTCGACTTCGAGCCCCACAAGAACAGATAGATCATGCTCGGAGATTACACTCTTGATAGCAGCTTTGGACTGAAACAGCGTCTTTGCGGGCGCATGTGATCGGTCGTGCGTTGGAGTGAGAGCTTCGTTATTCAACTCATTGATGATTGCTTCCCTAATCTCCTCGTAGCGCTTCGGAATTGCATCCTGCTTGTTTGGAAACACCCCAAGCGTTTCTGCATTCAACAGCCCCAGATCGCGAATTTTGTGAAGCGAGTTGGCACAAAGGCGAGCGAGCTGTGAAAACAACGGTTCATTCGCCGGCGTTTCCTTGACACTCGCCCGGCTCAACTCCGGGACGAAGGGGGCGTGAAGATGGAACCTGAGACCAGAGGTTTCCTTTTCGGCAGGAAAGAACACCGACACCTGGCCAATCTCTGCGGGCAAAATCCTCATCTGCTTTGCGAGCGGCTTCGCCTCCTCAAATGTATGGTTTTCTGCCAGGAACCGCAAAGGAAATGCGACGGATACGTTCTGGTTCTTGAGCTCCTCTATCTCTTGATCGAACCGAAGGAAGTGGCTGCTGTTTGTTGCTTCGCCAACCACCTGCCGTAGAATTTCGATATGATGGGTGGAATGCCGCAGCCTTAACACCTCTCCCTTCTCAGCGCCCTCAATCTCCCATCCGACACTCTCCAGATTAGAAAGGAAGAGGAGTGAGGTTTCACTAAGCCCGGTCAGACCTTCTTGAATCTCGGCAAAGGCTCGGTCAGCTGGCTTTTTGGGGTTGTTGAAAGGGAATTCGAAGCGGGTTTTGCTGCCTAGATTAGGTGCGCCTTTGATCTCAATCGGAAGGACTAAGCTTTCAATCCGGAAAGAGAAGGTCGGCGAAAAGATCTTCGGGGTTTCGGAGTAAGCAAAGACAGCCTTAAACCCTACGCCAAAGCGACCTATAGCCTCCTCGTCCGATGCCTTCGTTCCCTTCCCGATGTTGGTGATTCCTTCGATATCACCCTTATCGAACGGTCGGCCGTTATGTTCAAAAATAAGCTTCTCAGAGCTGAGCGCAAAAACGGCTTCTGTCGCGCCGGTATCCTGGGCATTTTGCAAAAGCTCGAATAGGAAATGAGCCTGGTCGGGATAAAGCTCTTCAACAATAAGCCTAATACCAGAGTATTCTTTACTTTCGAGTACATCTGCTAGCTTCTGTCGACGTGCTCGTATTTCATCAATCACAGTCATGAGGCACGCACGCAGATCGTACCGAACATGACAGGCGCGGCTCTGACATCGCCGGTCGATCCGGCCTGTTTGAGCTCAGCGAGACGACGTTCAAAGTCAGCGTTGGCGCGCGCCATCTCGCCTTGTTTCATGACACGAATTTTGTCGTTGGTCGCCTTGGCGAGTTGGTCTTCCAAGGTCTTCACCCTTGCGCGGTGACTTACCGACAGACTTTGAATGCGATGCTCTGCAAGCTGCTGATTGGCCGCGATATGGTCGGCCTGTGCCGCCGCCCACTTTTCATGATGGCGCTGGTCAAGATCGTCGAAGCCGGACCCGCTATCAGGACTGCCTTCCTTTAGCTCGCTAGCGCTTGGGAGAGCTTTCATCAGTCCTTTCTCGAGCTCGGCGTTATCGGCGACGACGACAAGCTGCTCGTCCGGCCTTATGCCATGCATCGCCCACCTATAGAGCGCAAAGCGATGTTCTCCGACTGGAAGGTCAGCCGCGACTTCAAGGCGGCAACGCAGCGGTTCGGTAACTTCGAGCCATCTAGCCGCCTGGCGGACAAGGGGATGAAGAACGGACAAATGGACAGCGGTCGGGTCGTCAGACGCAGTCTTTTGATCGAACGTGACAGGTAAATTCGGCGCGCCTCCTTTCAGCCATTTCTCCCAACGACGAGACACTGGATCGACGCTCCGCTTCAGTGTCCGGAAGTCTTCAAGCAAGGCGTTGCGGGCGGTTTGGCTCAAGCGCAGGTTTTTGAGCGGTTTGTCACCCTGAATATACTCGAAGCTCTCACCGAGCCTTGCCGCCAGATAGGTGGCGACGCACCTCTGGATCGCCGATGGCGACAACCAGGAACTTTCGGCGGCCTCGATTTCGTCTTGCCATGACTGGCTGGGGACATTGAGGCCAAAGAGCTCTGCCTCTTTGGCCTCAAGCTCTTGCTCTTCCCTGATCCGACGGATGCCGTTGTCCGAAAGCTGTTGGAGCCTAGCGGCGCGCTCCTCTTCGGACAGTACAAAGCTTTCTGCGATGTCGTGGATTTCCTGCGTAATCTCGCCGAGGATTTCCTCGCTTCCCCCAACCGCATGTTCAAAAACGCCTATGCGCATGAGGCATCGTTGGTAGATGTCGGCATCTACCGTTCCAGGCGTGACGAGATTGACGATGCTGATTGTTTCGCTTTCCTGACCGTAGCGGTCAATACGGCCTATCCGCTGTTCCACACGCATGGGATTCCACGGCAGATCATAATTCACGAGGTAGTCGCAGAATTGGAAGTCGAGTCCTTCGCATCCAACTTCGGACGAAAGAAGGATGTCGATGGCATCCGGATCGTCTTTGGGAAGCGAGAAGCGCTTGCGAAGGGAGGCGCGCTCTTCATCATGGATGTTGCCATGAATAACTCCGAAACGAAGGCCCGCTGCCTCGGTATGCTTCGCTAGGTACGCAAGCGTGTGCCTAAAGGTGCTAAAGACGAGCGCCTTGTTATTCTCGAGAGCGGACTTCTCCTTCAGCGTCTTGATGAATGCCTCGATCTTCCTGTCCTCAGGATCGAGGTTCTCCGCCATCCTAATCAGTTCCTCGATCTCGGACCTAATGCCATCGAGAAAGCTCATGTCCATGTCGTCGTCGCGATCGGTGGTTTCGATAAGCTCCAATTGGTCGAGCTTCCGGTCGAGCATGTCAGAGAGGAACGGGGCAAGTCCGTAGAGGCAGCTTGCAGCTTGACGCCGTATGGTCGTCATCATGAATTTGACGTTTTGCTGCCCGTGGCAACGCGCGAGAATACGCGCAATGATGCTCAGCAACCCGTCATGTAGTGCGCGCTGATCTTCGGTGAACTCGACAGTGAGCGTGATCGGTTTCCTAGTTGTGAATTCGCCAATATCACGGCGGCGAGTACGGTTGATGACCGAGCTGAAGGTGTAGAGTTCTTCAAGCTGTCTGGTCAGGGCGACGCGATCGGCATCGTCCAAACGCGCTTCCTTGAGCTGGTCAAATGCGGCTTGAAAACTCGGCATCTCGGAAAGAAAGAGCGAACCCCAATCGGTCCTTGCCGCTGCTTCTAGCTGCTCGGTGGCGCTGTCTTGCCAGCCGTCGCCCTTCTCGCGGCACAGCCGTATCGACTCGTTGATGAAACGGTTGGGCGCGGCCATCTGCTCGAAGCTAGTATGGTCAATCACCAGATCGGGACGCAGCACATTCAGCAACGTGAAAAGGTCGTCACTGCCGAGCTGCACCGGAGTGGCCGTCATGAGAATAACAGCGCGCGCATTGTCGCAAAAATATCGAACACCTTGGTGAAGGAACGTATCCGAGTTCCGAATGTGGTGCGCCTCATCGACGATCACGAGATCGAAGGCCGGAGCCGGATCAAGTGAAAGCAGCCCCTTATCCTTGCGCGACTTTTTACCTGCCTGTCCGAAAATTAGGTCGGAGTCGAATAGCGAGAATGGAAGGATAGCCTTTTCGTATTGCTCCGGCCACTCGCCCTCTAGGTCTGTTTCGTGTAGACAGTGGCGAAGAAGCGGCCCGTCTAGGTGCGCAAAGTTTTCATCGAAACGCTTCATTTCGGCTTGCCATTTGCGCTCGGCGACAAGCGCTTTCGGGCAGATAACGAGAATGGAACTGATGTCCATTCTTGCGCGAAGCTCTTTGATGATCAGACCCGCTTCGATGGTCTTACCAACACCAACTTCATCGGCAATCAGCAGGCGTGGCCTGTCCGAACGAATGAGTTTCAGGACAGGACGGTATTGGTAGGGCACAAAATTTACGCGACCTGACCGCAGTGAAAACAGGTTCGCGGTCGAGGGAGATAAGAGCTGCAACGCTGTCATATGCGCATGTAGCTCTTCGGTGGTAACCAGATCGGCCTCTGATCCGCCTTCATCCAAGGCTTGAAGCTGGCTCTCGTAGAATGTGGCCTTCCCGCCATCCTGAAATACGCGGTAACGGACCTCCGCGCCGCCGAGTACTACTTCGAGGATCGGGAGCCGCGCTGTAATATCGGATCGTAATGTAACCAGATCGCCCGCTTCAAAAAGATGCGCTTTGCACTCTGGTTCAGCTTCGGCATCCGGTTTCATTTCCTCCGCCGGGTCTTCCTGTGCCGGTTTGGTTTGCCCTTCGGTCATTGCGCCGAGGGCTGAACCCATAAGTGCTTCAACGGCTTCTATTGATTGAGGATCGGCCCCCATAAGCCGGAGCAATCGCCCCAACGTGTCGGCATCCCTATATACTTCGGCAGGAGGCGTATCTTCAGCTGATAGATGAGCCCATTTATTTCTTATTGTTTGTAGCTCTTTGATCCAATTCCGCCCTTCACGCGGAAGAGCTAACCGATCTGATAGCTCGAACCAGTTCTGATCGAAAATGCGCAGCAGTGCAGCGAGATCGAACTGCTGTAGGGAAACTTGTCGCCTTTCACTAGCAATACGTTGCTGATGGAAACTCAGCTTGTTGATTACATGGCTTTGCCACCAGTCATCAGAGCAAGAAGGGAGCTTAAGCTCGAGAAATCTCGCCAGTTCGCCTGTAGCGAGGCCTAATTCATTGTGCATGCGGTCGAGCACCCCCTTCAGCGTGAGCGTAGTTTCTCAAGTCATTATGGCCAAGCTCAAATGCTGGTTCTTTTGCCAATTTCGGCAATACGCTCAGTAGGATGTTCAGCCATTGGTTTCTGCGGATCTGAGTTTGATGCCATTCGAGGGCCGGGCGCTAAGCGCCCGGTTCCTTCTTTTCGTCGTCCAGCGGAGTACGCAGGACGATCCGGCCATTGATCGGCACCACTTCCAATTGAAGCGAAAGCCCTTTGCGGTCGCGGTGGAACCATGCAGCTCCGATGCGAGTCCAGAAACCCTTGTCGCCCTTGTTGGCGACATGCCACGCGATGAAGTCCGGCGGATTGGTCTCCTGCGCGGGTGCGGTATTGCTGCGTGCCATGGTGATTTCCTTTCGTGTCTGGTGGCTCGTTGCACCAAACAGGAAGGCCGCACGGCCAAGGGCAGGATTCATGTCCAACACGGGTGAGCGGAGCGAACCGGCGCGGGCCGGGCATTGAAGGCTGACCGCGTGCGGCCAGTTGGGTGCTCAGAACGAAGCCGAAACGACGCGAAGGGAATCCATCGCTTGCAGGCTAGCGCCCTCAGGAAACTTCGTAGGACTTTTCCAGCAGCGGCTTGGCCTTTTCGAAGTCGGAAGAGTTCTGAATCGTGATCTCAAGATCGCCAGTACCGAAATGGCCGATGCCGCGCACATCGCGTGTAAAGCCCTGTTCGAGCACGACGCTGTCCGGATCGACCTTGACGTAAACCAACAGCTTCTTGGCCTGATTGCGGAACTCAAGGCTGGCGAAATTCTTGATGCGCCGGAAGGCGACATAATAGGCGGTCGTCTTGGTTTCCACGTCATCGCCAAGCGCCAACATGAAGTCCGACATCAAGTGGTATAGATCGGTCAAGGCCTGGGGCGCCTCTGCCATCTGGTCCTCGATGGTCTTGTAGTTCGGCTTGGTGCCGGTCGGCGCGGCAGGGACGGCGGCTGATGTCGGCCCCTTCGCGCTGGCAGAGGTAAGTTGTTCAAGCAGCAGAAGGTCGCCCTCGAACTTCCGGTAGCGGATGAGCGAAATATTGCGGTTCATCTGCTTGACCGCGTGCTCGTCGTACTTCCCAAAATCCCCGGCAATGCAGATCAGGCGCGGTCCGGACCAATCGACGGCCTTGGCCGCGTCCTTGCCGAGCCTCTCCAGCACAAGCCATTCGAAGTCCTTGCGGTGTCCCATCAGCCAGTCGAGGTAGAACAGGCCCTGATTGATCACGTTTTCGTTTGATGAACGCTTGTACTCGATCACTACCGGGCTGTTGTTCTCGTCGATCCCAAGGCTGTCCATCCGACCGCCCTCGTTGGT